>ENA-OPSQ01000014-OPSQ01000014.1-human-gut-metagenome-genome-assembly--contig:-NODE-14-length-171040-cov-20.450215_pt1 | contig 171040 bp, 125 predicted proteins | sample MGYA00241456_ERZ501904 | MGnify/ENA primary metagenome ERZ501904 (study PRJEB25962, sample SAMEA2042452) | human gut metagenome | biome: human gut; feature: human-associated habitat; material...
ACAACAGACCGATTGGCAGGGTTAAGTATGCGCTAAATTAATTCCGCCAACGGGTAAAGGTAAGTATTTCTATACCTTCACTGTTCCTGCCAACACCAAGAAGCTCCTCACCGTTGAGTCTCCTGCAGCTTTGAGCGAGGGCACTTCTGCCTACGTTAACACCTCAGAAGGAACATATGGTGCAACCTATATGGAGAACCAGATCATCAAGAGAGATGTCAACAGTACAAGAGTGCAGAAATACTATCTGGTTGTCACATCCAATGAGGCTGCTCCGCTGACCCTCAACATCAGATATGCAGATGTAGAAAAGGGTTCGCTGATTACAGAACCTAAGGATGCTGTACTCGGTAGCAACACCATCGATTTCAATGGTACTGAATATTATACCTACAAGGCAACAAGCAATTGTAAGCTTGCTGTTACCGTAGAAGATGGCGTAACGGTTACCTTCCCAAAGAACACATCAGGTTACGGCTCATACGATGTTTTCCAAAAGGGCAATACATATAGCATCCAGGCTACTGCCGGCATGATATACTACATCGTTCTCAAGGACGTGAAGAAAGCTTCTACCTTTACATTGGCAGAGACGAAGTTTGATGCTGGTGAGGTTCGCGAAAACCCTATCGTCATGACAGGCGACACTTATACTCTGGGCAAGAATGCAAGCAATCTTTGGTTAAAATATGATGTAACCGAGACTGGCGTGATAGAATTCTCCTGCGATGCTCCTTACTCATGGTCAAACAACATCGGCATTGTCAAGAACGACGGTAAGGCTCCTGTCAGCATGGCAGACCAGATTCAGGACGAATCTACCTTAGACCAGGCTGACCCAGCTCGTCTCAACATATATCACGCAGTATTCACTGCCAAGAAGGGTGACGCTTTGTATATCCAGGTTAATATAGGAGGTGATGCTACAGGCAAGAAGCTGACTCTTACCCAGCGTGCTTCAAAGCCAGGCGAAACCATCGACAATCCTATCGAACTCAAGAAGGGTGAAACTCTGGATGTATCTAAGGCAAGCCTCAACAATCCAATCTGGGTGAAGGCAAGACTCGCCAAGGGCAAGAATGAATTCAAGAATGCCGGTAACGGCTATTTCACTCCACAGAAGTCATGCCGCCTTTCAGGTGATGGTATTAGCTATGATGGAAGTGCCATCCAGTGGACCGGCGATTCATTCATCGAGGAAGTAAAAGAGGAAAAGGATTTCATCTTCATGGTTTCTTATGCTGAAGGCAGAGCGAAGGTAATGTTCGTAGATAACAATACCGATGGCATCAGCCGCATCGAACTGGATTCAGACAGCAAGCCAGCCATCTATACCATCAATGGTACCAAGATCAACAGTATCACTGGCAGCGGTGTTTACATCATCAAGTCGAATGGTAAGACCAAGAAGGTTGTTATCAAGAAGTAATCTTTCTGATTGATACAATCAGAGAATATATCACAAGAAAAAAGGTGTGTCATAAGTACATGACACACCTTTTTTGTTTCTATGCAGCCGTTTTCATAAAGCTGAAATTACGTCCCGACGTATCTTGTACTACGTCCCGACTTTATCCCTTCATCTTCATGTATTCCGTAGGAGTCATGCCATACTCCTTGGAGAAGCATTTGGAGAAATAACTGCTGTTGGAAAAACCAACGGTATACATCACCTCGGAAACACTGAACTTGCCCTGGCTCAGGAGCTCGGCAGCACGGCTCATACGCATCTCACGGATATACTCTACAGGCGTACGGCCCGTTATCGCCTTCGTCTTGCGATACAGCTGTTTGCCACCTATGCCTATCACATCCTGCAACATCGAAACATTGAAGTCAGAATCGATCATGTGCTTCTCTATCGCCTCATTGATCTCTTCAAGCAGACGCTTGTCTGCCCCATCCAACTCGCTGATATCTACCATCTTCTTTTCCTCTTCAGAAGATTCAGAGAGTGCTGAAACCGATTCTGAGGATGATGACTCAGGCTCAGATACAGGCGAAGCGGATAACCCTGTGGCAACAGTTGATGGCTCCTCTGGTATCTTCACGTTCAGGTAGCGGACCATCAGAGCTGTCACCTCATCAAATGAATGATGAGCTACGGCAGCCTTCAAATCTTCCGTCAGATGGTTGAAGAAGTCCATACGCATCTGTACCTGCTCCAACACCTCAGCCTTCTGCTTCTGGGCATCAGCCAGTTCCTTACGCAAGAAATACCAGCTTACCAGCCATGCCACAAACACGATGAGTGCCGTGATATAGAAGAGCTTGCACCACAAGGAGAGATACCAAGGCGGCAGGACGGAGATGTCGAGCGAATAAACCTCGGCAGCTATCTTGCCTTCACCATCCACGGCATGAACCGTAAGATGATAATCGCCATACGACAAACCATTGTAGGTGATATCGATATTGCCGGAGGTCAGATAATGCCAGTCGTGGTCGCTGCCTTCGAGTTTGTAAGCATAAACGGCTGAAGGATGATCAGCAAAAGGAAGGTCGGTGAGCTGCAGGGTGAAGTTGTTCTCATCATTCTTCAGTTTCAGGATTTCTCCACGCTCCTCACGAGCCTGTCCGTTTACGATGATTCCAGCCAGCATCAGGCGGGTAAACTGCTTAGGCTTCTGTGCTACATCGGAACTGATTGCCACATAGCCGTCATTGCCGCCCATCATTACCTGATGAGTCTGTCTGCTGTAACAGATGTTGAGCGGCACAACAGAAGGAATCATGAAGCGCTGGCTCTCGCCCTCAGGATTGATTACGCAGCATTCATTGCCCGATACCACCCATATCTTGCCTTCCACATCGCACATGGTACTTACCTTACCACCAATCTGCCATGTCTTGGAAGAAAAACTATTACCCAGCACAGAACCGGCTGTATAATAACAGGTTACCGAACTGTTATCACCCATCCAGATATTGCCCTTGCTGTCTGCCATCAGATAGTTGACAACATCTGAGTTAGCCACCTGTACCACCTTCATATTGTTCGGATTAATGCAGTCGAGACGATTATAGGTAGAAACCCAAATCCTACCCTTTCCATCCATCACCATCTGACCTACATGCAGACCAGAGAGCGCATTCTTTCCCTTGTCCGAGTAATGCCAGTCGGCTATGGTCTTGCCGCTCAGAAGAGCCGCCTTATCCATCACGAAGACACCACCCTGATAAGATCCCATCCATATCCTGCCCTTCTGGTCCTGGAGAATATCGTAAGCCCAGGTAGTAGAATACTTGCCGCTCTTATCGTAGACGATGAAGTTGCGCATCTGACGGGAACTGCGGTCATAGAAGTTGATACCATGGTCGGTACAGATCCACACATCGCCGTCATGGTCTTCATAAATCTTGCGTACACGGTTATGACTCAGCGGGAAGGCAGAGCTGTTCTGCTTGTACCATGCCACATTCTGATAGCCTTCAGCATTCCGGGTGAAATGAATCAGACCGTTGGTACCGCCCATCCACCATTCGCCGTTACGGGTCTGGAGCATGGCATGCAGACAGTTGCCCTCACCCGACATCGTAATCTTATCGAGCGATACATAGCGGTAATAGGTATGGGTAGTGAGACGGGAGAGTCCATTGTCAGTACCCACCCATACATTCTGCCATTTATCTACAAAGCAAGCCCAGACGATGTTGTTAGGAATAGAAGCATCATCACGGGAATCGTGGATATAATGGGTGATGGCATTGGAGAGTGCCATCTGATAGAGTCCGTTATCTGTTCCGATATAGAGATTGCCGGCAGCATCTGTAGAAAGACATTTGATGGAATTGCCGTTCAGAGCTGGAATCTGCGAGAAGTTCCTGAGCTGCAGGTCGGCACAATAGAGAGCACCCTCGGTACCAATCCAGTAGCATCGGCGCTTGGCATCATAAGCAAGCGCATTAACCAGCGGCTGTTCTCCAGCACGGAGCGGAATCAGTCTGCTGCCGAGATGCAGACCAGCGAGCGAACCTACGAGCAAGCCTCGCGGAGTAGAGAGCAAGGCATAGACATCGCCACCGAAGTCAGTCTTACCACCTTTCATATCGAGCACACGGAGTTCCTTCAACTGCCTGCGCTTCGTCTCATCTGCAAAAGCCTTCATGGCAGGTGTTTCTGCATATTGATAAGATTGCGTATCGAATTTCAGGATGCCGTTGCCAGTAGCCAGATAGAGCATTTTGCCCTCGAAACCGAGCGCATTGACACGCGTATTGCTGAAAGTATGTTCCTGAAAATGGCGATAGCCATGATAACCATCATAGCTGTAAAGACCATTGTCGGTTCCGAGCCATATTATACCCTCACTGTCTTGGGTAATGGCACAAACGGACTGAGCACCTTCCAATGAGGTGTTGACGAAACGCTGCGCATGGATGGCGAGCGAAATAAAGAGCATAGCAATTGCCATGCTGATGCGGTATATAGGTTTTGTTGACTTTTTCATGCGTGCAAATTTACACAATATTCATGATAACGCCAAAAAATATCGGAGAAAATTCATAAAAAAAAGAAGAGGGTGTGTCATAAGTATCATGCCAAGAGTATAAATAAGGCACGGATTACGAGTGTAATCCGTGCCTATCATCTTATATTGCCTGGAGCGTAATCGACTTTTCGATATTTCGCTTGCTGTCTTTTACCTTCAGGAAGATGTCGCCCTTCTGCTTGCTACTCTGTACGATGACTACGAGTTTGCCGGAGAAAAGTTTCATCTGAGGCTGGGTAAACGGTTCGAGCGATGTGGCATCGCCGTTGCAGGCAGCCTTGAAAGAGCCAGCACCACTCACCTCGAAGGTCAGTTCGTCATCGGCAAGCGGACATTCATTGCCGTCCTTATCCAGAAGACTCACGGTAATGAAGGCAAGGTCGTTGCCATCGGCATTCAGCAGCACATTGTGTTCATCGGTGCAGCCTTCTACCATGCAGGCGATAGGCTCATGGTCTGGAGTCTCCACGCTGAACTTCATCTGCGCAGGTTCTCCGGCTGTACGCTTCACGTCCTCGCCTATCTTATCGCCATACTGGTTGTAGGTAACCACACGAATCTCGCCTGGTTCATACTTCACATTGTTCCAGCGGAGGCGATAGCGGTCCAGACGGCTTGACTTGTCCTTGCGCACTCTGCCCTGGCTCTTGCCATTCACGAAAAGTTCGCCTTCCACACCATCGGTGTAGCAATATACAGGGGTAACCTGTCCTTCTCTACCCTTCCAGTTCCAGTGAGGAAGAAGATGGGTGGTATGCTGCTGCTCGTTCCAGCGGGCACGATACATATAGTAGCGGTCCTTTGGAAGTCCGGCAAGGTCGCAGATACCGAAGTAGCTGCTACGGCTTGGCCAATAGGTATCGTAAGGAGTCGGCTCGCCCAGATAGTCATAGCCCGTCCACACGAACTCTCCGATTACCCAACTATAATCATCCTGCATCTTCCAGTCATCATCAGGAAGATTACTCCAGGAACAGTATTCGGTATCATAGCTTGAGCACTGACCATCAGGATAGGTAGCCTTATCACTTACCACTACCGGGAACTTGTATACGCCACGGGAGCTGACCGTAGAGGCGGTTTCAGAACCGAGGAGGAATCCCTGAGGCAACTGCTCGATATTCTTATAATATTTATGTACGCGATAGTTGAAGCCCGGAACGTCCATCACCTGGGCAAACCCACTCTTCAGGGCAGCCTCAGCCTTGTCCATACCCTGGGTTACAGGGCGGGATGGGTCGTACTGATGACAGATATCCTGCAGATGCTTCGAAATCTCCATACCCTCCTTGCTCCATTGCTCAGGAATCTCGTTACCGATACTCCACATCACGATACTAGGATGGTTGCGGTGGTGCTTTACCAGATTGGTGATATCCTTATCGCTCCACTCCTTGAAGAACTTGGCATAGCCGTTCTTACACTTAGGATAAATCCACATATCGAAACTCTCTGCCATCACCATCATACCGAGGGAATCGCAGATTTCCATCTGCATGGTAGAAGGCATGTTGTGGGCTGTACGGATGGCATCGCAACCCATCTGCTTCATCATCTTGATCTGACGGATAAGGGCTGCCTTGTTCTCTGCAGCGCCCAATGGACCGAGGTCGTGGTGCAGACAGACACCCTTCAGCTTTCGAGTAACGCCATTGAGCTGGAAACCATATTCCTTGGATACGGCAATGGTGCGGATACCGGTCTTCAGGGTCTGCACATCAGCTACCTTCTTTCCTTCATATCGGGTAAGTTTTACCTGATAGAGGTAAGGAGATTCCGGAGACCAGAGCTGAGGATTCGCTACCTTCAGAGTAGTCTTGATTTCAGGATTGGCACCTGTGACGGTCTGCTCGGCAACCTTCTTGCCAGCCTCATCCAACAGGGCTATGACGGTCTTGCCCGACTTACCAGTCTTTCCTTCCAGCAGCGCATTTACTTCTACTTCAGCTTCCTGCTTATCAGCCTTCAGGGTACGGACGAAGGTATCCCAGGTAGAGAAGTTTTCGTTGCCATAGAGTTCTACGGAAACCGGACGGTAAAGACCGCCTCCCGGATACCATCGGCTGCTTTCCTCTACATTGTTGAGATGAACCTCTACGAGATTTTTCTTTCCACCAAACTGCACGTAAGGAGTGATGTCGATGCGGAAGGCATTATAGCCGTAAGCCCATCTGCCAGCCTCCTTGCCATTCACCTTAACGACAGGCTGACTCATCGCACCATCAAAAACGAGGACGGCACGCTTGTAGCCCTTCGGCAACTGAAGATTCATCTTATACATACCCTCACCTATCCAAGGCAGCGCACCAGAACGTCCCGACTTCTCGGTCTTCTCCTTTTCGCCATTCTGCTCGATAGCCACCATCTGCAGGTCCCATTTCTTATCGAAAGGACCCGAGATAGCCCAATCGTGAGGCACGGCTACCTGAGACCACGATTTGCCATCACGGGAGAAGTCCCATGAAGGCAGGTTGATAACCTTTCTGCTCTGCGCCTGGCACATGGAGGAGAGTGCCAGGGCGAGAGTCATGAAAGTAATGCTTCTCTTTATCATATCTCTTCGTTAATATTCTTATTTATATGCATCGGATTATTTATATGCATCGAATACGGCAGTTGGTTTGCCGCTGTTGTCGAACGCTCCCTTGGTATATGGATCCCAACCCAGAGTGGTATAGTTGGCTGGCTTCCAGTTGTTGTAAACTTCCGGTTCCCAATAGAAGATACCCTCGCAGGTAGAGATTGCCTTACAGCCATCCACCATTTTCTTCATCATTGGCGCAGCCTGGTCAGAGCCCCACCACATACCGATTTCAGAGATGATGACGTCCTTGCCATACTTGGAAGAAAGAGTCTGAATGTTAGAGAGACAACTCTCTGCATAACTCTGCCAGTTATCATCTTCCGGATAAAGAGACAGTCCGATGACATCCCACTTTCCGCCATTGTCCTTCAGCTTATCGTAGAGCCAGGTAAGTCCACCGAGGTCCTGTCCTTTATCTACATGAACGATGACCTTTGCATTAGGATAAACTTCCTTAACAGCATCATAACCGGCGTTGATATAAGCTGCAAAATTGGCTGCATTCTTAGATACCTGACCGGTTACAGCCTCATCGCTGTTGAAGAGCATTCCGTCGCGGGTTTCATTGCCCACCTGAACCCACTCTATGTTGGTTACACCTCTATCCTTCAAGGCTGTCAACACATCCTTGGTATGATCAGCCACAGCCTGTTTCATCTGTTCGGCAGTATAGCCCTGCCATGCAGCAGGAACTTTCTGGTTGCCCGGGTCAGCCCAGGTATCAGAATAGTGGAAGTCAATCATCAGACGGAAGCCGAGCTGCTGAGCTCGCCAAGCCTTGGCGATGACATCATCCTTGCCACACCAGCCACCTTCCGGATTTACCCAGACACGCAGACGGATGGAATTGGTTCCCTCTTCGCGAAGGAGCTTCATACATTCTGTTGCCTTGCCATTCTGATTATAGAATTTCACACCGTCCTTCTCCATCTCTGTGAGCCAGGAAACATCGGCACCCTTGGCAAAACCGCTCATATCGTATGTCTTCTCCTTTTCGGGAGTGGTATTATCATCATTGCTGCAACTCGTGCCCGTGATAGAAAACAAGAGTGCTGAAGCCAGCAATATGGCTTTTCCAAATATATTCTTCATTGCTATTTTTCTTATTAATTATTCATATTTCCATGTCATGGTGTTGAGGTCAACTGTAATCTTTGCCGATTCCATGCTTTTAGCATCATCATTAAACCAGATGTCCCAACCTTGGCGATTGCTATCATCTTCCTCCTTATAAAGAGAGAATTGGCTGTTAGGAACAGAACCATAACATACTCGTTTGTCATCTATATCATCTCCTATAAAATAGAAACGCATATCATATAGATTCGACAAATCGTAGGTACACGTATATACGCCTTCACTCACCTTGGTAAAGGTTGCATACAAAGTACTGCCATCTTTCGAGAACATACCGATAGTATTACTGATGGTTGGTTTCGGAGTTGTCTGATCTCCCGATACGATAGAATAAGCCAAATCACTCTTATCTCCAACCTTCACGGTTATGGTATAAGTACCCGCCGTAGGTATATTCACGCTACCAGCGTTCTCTGAGTCAGTCATCTTGCCATCAGCCAAAGTATAGTTCAATGTCTTCTCAACGGCTGCAGCATCTTCTGTACCAGTAGCCTTGCTGTACTCGGCACCTGTAGCTACAATGCTGACTGGAGTATTATCGGCTGTGGTTGTAATCACCTTGGTCCAAGCATAGTTAGGCGCATCATAGGTCATATCTTCACCATTCAACTGCATCGACTTGATGTAAGTTGGCTTAAGTTCCTTAGCTTTTGTATCAAGAACTGTATAATAAATACCTGTCTGACCTGGGAACCAGATGTTCCATGCAGACTCAGTATTATCCATTTCGTACACATGACCATCCTGTCCTACATTACCCCAAATGGTACCATCATTTTCCTTACCCCAGATATGGAACCAAGAAGAGGCATTCATATAGCCAGAATAAACTCCATCAGAATTAGGAGAATAGAGTTTGGTCAGAACTTGATCCTTTTTCTCATTCAAGATATTGATGTAGCTCATATCAATGAGGTATGGAGTAACCTTTACCTGGCAGACATTGCTGTAAGCGGCATCAAGATTGGCACCCATCTGACTCTTGATACGGAAATAAAGAGGTGAACTCACATCGGGTGTCAAGCCGAGATCCTTGGCTGCAGCATTGAGGTCTGCACCGGTGAAAGCCTTAGAAAGGTCGGTTACGGTGTATTCCTTTTCTGAAGTAAAGTTCTCTGAGGCTGATACCTGCAGATAAGTTTTCAGCACTCCACTGCCCGCAGGCTTGGTTTCATCGCTCGAAAGCAAGGTAGGATTCTGCCAAGCCAACGAGAGGACAACGTCCTTACTGTTATCTACAGACAGCTTCACATCGGATGCCGATGCCATCAGATCGGATGCCTTGAAGCCATCCAGATATATCTTGTCGCCACTCTCGTCGCAACTCACCAGGGCGGTGAGTGCGCAGAGAAGCATCATCAGGTTTCTAAATATCTTTTTCATTCTTTTATCCTATTAATAGTTGTCGTTATGAAGATTTGGATTTGCGGTAAGCTCGGTGTTAGGGATTGGATAGATGTTGTACTTGCTGTCAACAGCCTGTCCGTCATGAGTTCCACCCTTCCACTGCCAGATATACTTACTGGTAGTGAACTCGCCGAAGCGAATCAGGTCGGTGCGGCGATAACCTTCATGATAGAGTTCACGGGCACGCTCATCGAGAATGAACTGGAGGAAGGCATCGTCATCAGCAAAGTTGCTTGCCCATACATCAGAAGCATGAGAGCGCTCACGAAGCTGGTTGATCCAATAGATGGCTCCCTGCTTGCGGGAAGCAATCACGGTTGGATCTGTAGCATCACTACCACCAGCCCAGTTATCCCAGTCGTTATGCAGACGAACCACGCACTCGGCATACATCAGATAGACATCTGCCAAACGGAAGAGAGGGAAATCGGTTTCTACACCTGCATCGGCAGTATTAGATGCTGTAGTACCATCATCCTTCAGGTTGCTCCACTTCTCAGAAAGATAACCGGTGGTTTCATCGGTCATGGTGGTTACATCCTTGCTCTGACCATTGGTGAAGAACTTGCAGCGCTTGTCGCCACCTCCATCAATATCGGTCTGGGTAAACTTATCCACGAACTCCGGACGAAGGCGGAACTCGCTCCAGCCACTAGTAGCACCAAAATCGGCAACTTTCTGGTTGGCATTCGACATACTCAACTGTCCACAAACCAGATAGGTAGAAGAACCCCAGCTTACAGTATGCTCAGCACTTACCGGCAAGGCGAAGATAATCTCATTGGTACGCTTGTCGTTATCAGCATTGAAGAGTTTGTTGTAATCAGATTCCAAGGAGTATCCCATGTTCATCACCTTCTCGCAAGCCTCCTTACACTCGGCATACTTGGCAACGCCGGTATAAACCTCGCTGTTCAGATAAAGCTTGGCAAGCAAGGTATAGGCAGCACCCTGAGAAGCCTGACCATAAGGACAGGTAGATGCTGGAAGCATATCACCTACACAATCCTTCAACTCACTCTCGATATAATCGAATGTCTGCTGAGGAGTATAACGAGGAGGAATGTAGCTGTCCACAGGGTCGTTCTCTGTCACCATCGGAATGTTGCGATAGAAATCGAGCGCATGGTAATAGAACAGAGCGCGCATAAAACGGACTTCTGCCTTATACTCCTTCATCTTCTCTGCATCAGCACCCGAGAAATTGGCACTGTTGGCATTGCGGAGGAACTCGTTGCAGAGGGCGATGTTGTAGTAGATACGATAATACATATCTGATACCCAGGCATCGTTGGCATCCCAAGAGAGATAGGTAAGACCCGTAGTCTGCTCACCTGTCAGCCAGGTAGAGGCAAATTCATCGGTACCACACTCCTGCATATTGATAAACATACGCATGTAGTCGAAGCCACTGCCGCCGTTCAATACGGATTCCATATCCTTATTATCGCCGCCCTTGCCCTGACCGCTAGTCACCATGGCAGCGTAAATCTTGCCCAGCACAGCCTCATAATTGGCAAGCGAGGTATAAACATCCTTAGAGGTTGTCTCTGTATGAGGATATTGATCGAGATCGGAAACACAGCTGGTTGTGCCTGTCAGCACCGCTGTTCCCATCATCATACTATATAATATATTCTTAAGTTTCATTGTTATTTCTACTTTGAACGTTGAACTTTGAGCTTTGAACTTTATGATTAGTAAAGCCTCAATCTATTAACTATTAACTGTCAACTATTAACTAAAACTGAAGTCCGAGGCTTACTGAGTAAGTGCGAGGACGTGGATAGAATGAATTGTCCATTCCGTTTGGCACCTCAGGATCTGTACCTGAGTAACCGGTGATGGTGAATACATTCTGTACCATCGCAGATACGGTGAGCGAAGCCCACTTGTTGATCTTGCCTACATTGTAACTCAAACTCAAGTTGTCGAGTTTCAGGAAGGAAGCATTCTCTACATAGTAATCTGAGAGATACTGACGGGTCTTGAAACCTGTCTTCAGGAAACTGGTGTTGAGATTATTGAGCTGTGAGTTGTTGTAGCTTACTGTCTCAAAAGCACCTGTACTCATACCCATGCCGTTGTATACATAGTTGTCGATGTTGGCACGGAAACTCATACCGAGTGTCAGCTGCTTGTATCTCAAAGATGTGCTCAAGCCCATGATGTACTTAGGGGCTGGAGAGTGATAGCAGTAGAGGTCAGCATCATTGATTTCGCCATCATTGTTCAAATCGGCATAAGCCCCCTCGATTGGCTTGCCTGTCTTAGAGTCGTAGAGCTGATGATATACATAGAACATGTATGGTTCATATCCCTCTGAGAGTACCTGGAACTGGTAAGCATCGATAGATGGACCTACCTTCACGTTAGTCTGGCTTCCACCCTTTGTCAATGAAAGGTTCTTCACTTTCATGTTCTGCCAGGTAAAGTTGTAGCTCAGGTTCCACTCCCAGTCCTTGGTCTGGATAGGGGTTGCATTCAGAGAAACCTCAACACCCTTGCTGTCCACATTACCTACATTGGTAAGGATAGTCTTTGAGAAGTTGGTACCTGCTGCTGTTGGTACTGATGCCAACAGGTCCTTGGTCTTACGGGTATAGAAATCGATGGCACCACCGATACGGCCATCCAGAAATCCGAAATCAAGACCGAAGTTCCAGGAGGTAGTTGTCTCCCACTTCAAGTCTGATACGTAAGCCTCAGGACGGTAAGTATTGATATACTGTCCGTTGATGAAAGCCTCGGCACCTGTTACACTGGATGTATAAACCGGCAGATAGTTGTAGTTGCCGATGCCCTCCTGCTGACCGGTAACACCATAGCTGGCACGGAGTTTCAAGTTAGAAAGTACCTTCTGGTTCTTCAACCAAGGCTCTTCTGTCAAAGTCCAGCCCAAAGCAACAGATGGGAAAGTACCCCAACGGGTATCCTTAGAGAAACGGGAAGATGCGTCTCGACGAACGGTTGCCGTCAGGAGATACTTTCCATCGAATGAATAGTTGATACGTCCGTAATATGACAACATTACATGACGGTAATCTGATGCCTTTACGGTTGACAGGTTTGTGCCTGCCGCACTTTTTGTATAATAAAGAGGTGTAGTACTCTTCCAGTACTGGTAGTCGTAACCGGCTGTCAGATCTACATTACTCTTGATATCTTCGAAATACTTTGCATAGTTGGCATAGAGGGTAAGCAAGCGGTTCTCGTTCTTCTGAGGACCATACTTATAATCGCTACCGCCCAAAGACTCATCCTTGTTGTAGCTCTGTGCTGCATAGACAGGAACATGAATGGTTCCATCACCCTTGGCATAATCAGCACCCACGGTAGCATGGAGCTTGAGGTCTGGAAGGAAATGAACCTTGTAATCTACATCCATCGAACCGATGAAGCGGCTTACCTTACTCTTTGAATCATACAGATCAACCAGACCGCGAGGGTTTCTTACACCGGCATTCACTGGATAGCCATCAGCATCGAGTGCCTCGTTGTAACCACCATACTTGTCGTTGCCGGAATAAACCGGGATGGTTGGGTTGAATGTGGCAGCTGCCCATACGGCACCACCATTATTGAATGAGTTGTTATTGAGGGTTCCCTTGGCATTGATGGTCAACTTCAGGTGATCCTGGAAGAAGCTAGGAGTCAATACCACGTTACCTGTCCAGCGCTCTACATTGTCCTTGCGAACCAGACCGCTCTGGTTGTAATAGCCTACAGACACACGGAATGGCAACCACTTGCCGATGCTGCCGCTCACGCTGAGGTTATTATCTGTACCGAAGGCTGTACGGTAAACCTCATCGTTCCAATCGGTATTGGCTGTACCGAGCAATGACTTTTGGTTATCTGTTCCGTACTGGTTGATGACATTCACAAATTCATCACGGCTGAGCATATCTACCATCTGCGCACGGGTCTGCAAACTGTTGGTAGTATTGAAGTTCACCTTTACAGCACCCTGCTGTCCCTTCTTGGTGGTAATGATGATGACACCGTTAGATGCACGGGAACCATAGATGGCTGTAGAAGAAGCATCCTTCAATACAGTCATGCTCTCGATATCAGAAGGATTGATCATGCTGAGGAAGTTGCTGCTGTTACCAGAGATACCACCCTGCTCCAATGGCACACCATCGAGCACGATAAGAGGGTCGTTACTGGCATTCAGAGAGGCACCACCACGCACACGGATGGTACTACCGGCAGAGGCAGAACCACTGTTGGACATAATCTGTACACCCGAAACCTTACCATTGATCAACTGCTCTGCAGAAGAAACGAGACCTTTGTTAAAGTCTTTCGATTTCACGGTAGCTACAGAACCTGTCAGGTCACTCTTTCTTGCCGTACCATATCCGATGACCACGACATCAGCCAGCGCCTTGCTGTCAGATTCGAGTTTCACCTTCATATTGTCTGAGATAGAAAGTACCTTATCAATATAACCGATATAAGATACCTTGATCTTCTTGGCTGAAGAAGATACCTGAAGACTGAAGTTACCGTCAAAATCAGTAACTGTACCGCCCTTTTCGCCTTCCACCATGACAGTGGCGCCAATCAGAGCCTCACCATTCTGCGCATCAGTCACCTCACCTTTGATGGTTCTAGTCTGCGCTATGAGTTGCAGACATCCGATGACGAACAATGCCACGAGAAGCAAACTTCTCTTTGCTAATTTCTGGATTGCTTTCATTGTTTTACTTTTAGGTTGCGTTTTACGTTTAAATGCGTTTGCGTTTAAAATTGTTTTCGGTTGCAAAAGTAGAGAAAAGAGAAGAAAACAGCAGATAGATTTAAGACAAAAATAAAGAAAAAACGGACAAAAGCAAATCTTTATCTAGCTTTTGTCCGTTTTTTCATTAAAGAGGCAGGAATCTTTAAATCAGTTCTATACCTTTACTCTTTTACAGGTACAAGTTTAATACCGAAGAGGTTACATGTATCCTGCTTTGTAATAGTATGAGAACCTGCATCCAATGTTACAGTCATTGTCTTAGCTGTTGAATCAATAACTGCATTTACTTCAGCAGGCTTCTTTCCATCAATTTTGGCGTTCGTCTTGGTATCTGCAGAACTGAAATAAAGGGTCATTGTGACTTTCTTATCAACAGTTACTGAGATATGAGTTGCAGACTCCATCTTTACACAAGTAGAATATGAAGTGCCGTCAATAGTAGCAGTTCCCTTATTTGTAGAATAGTTGCCTGAAACTGTTACTATGCTACTTGAAGGCTTAGAATCTGTGAATGTTACCAAAACAGTACCCTCGATAGGAGTTAAAGTACTGCCACCATCGCCAGAACCACCAGTCTCGCCACCTCCGGTAGAACCACCTTCGCCAGCAGCATTACTCTCGCCGAATACCTTGACAACACCAGAAGTATAAGAGTCGAGAAGGCTTGCCAAAGCAGGCCATGGCTGCTGATGACCATTGGTTACTACCGTCTCATCAGGAATAACGAAATCAATATCGCCATGATTCAAACGACCTGCACCATAGAATCCTTCTACAATAGCAGGAACATCTGCAGCCTTATCAGCAGCGTATGCATACATGAGGCTTGGGTTGGTATCGAAGTTGTCGTAAGAAGTACCACCTACCAAAGTCTTTACGCTTGAAGGAACCTGCTCACTTGGATTAGAAACCTCGTATGCATCAAAACTTGTATTGTTTTCTGCGTATGGGACATAACTGAAGTTATCGGGCTTGTTGGCAAACACATTGCCGTATGCCTTAATCAAACCACCATTCTCACCAGAGAAAGTACCATCACCCTTGGCATCAGTACCCTGCTTAGAGCTCATGATAGGACGCTTGGTTGCATCAAAGTAGTTTGACTCCATGAATACGCTTGAACCCTTTGTAGCACCAACACCATAGACATCATTGTGCAGATAATAATTGTTGTACATGTGAACACTCATGGTACGAATACGGGCCATACGAGAGTCTGAATGGTCGAACCAGTTATGATGATAAGTGATATAGTTAGGACCACTTTCAGTCTTCATACCACACATAGAAGCCTTACCATTATCCCAGAAACGGTTGTAAGCCACGGTTATATACTGAGAGTTAGCCTTGATATCTACCGTACCATCACCCTTAGCCTGGTCGGCAGCACCACCCTTCTTACCATAGAAGAGATCCATATTGTGAATCCAGACATGGGAGTTGTTTGTATCAAGAGACATGGCATCGTCCAAACAACGCATGATGGCCAAGTTGCGGAACTCTACACTGGTTGCATTTCTAAGCAAGAAACCGAAACCATAAACAGTAGCATCATCACCGACACCCTCGAATGTCATATTCATCTTGGCACCCTTAATCTGCAATCCTTCAGCAGAGCTTGAAATGTGATCCAAGTCAGAAAGACTTATCTTACCGATAAAACGGAAGGCGATTGGGGTTTTATCCTTACCTTTTGAATAGGCATCAATAATAGACTGAAGACCGGTAATGGTCTCAAGTTTACCCGTATTAACGGTTGTAGAAACGGTCTTGGCTGATCTGGCTGTGATATAGAGAACCTTCGCACCTGTCTTCAAAGTTCCGTCATTATTGTAAGCACCTACACCATCATATTTAAAATGAGCAAAGCCTTCACGGTTGTAGCTTTTTACAACCAAGTTAGAAGCTGTATTGGCACCAGCAATCTCTGCACCATCGGCATTTACAGGAACAACCTTTACAGAATAAGTACCTTCCTTCAAACCGAGGACATCGGCACGATAATAAGAAGCATACTGACGAACCAACTGAGCGTCAATCTTCTTGTCATCTACATAAACATTGTAAGAAGAAGCACCCTCGAAAGAAGCCCATTTCAGGTAAGCAGACTCCTGCCAGCCCTTTGCTTCTGTAATCTGGATAACGCCTGCAGGATTGTTGAAATCGCCACTTGCCCCCTGCTCTACTTTCTTTGCGAAACTGATTTCCCGAACAGAAGCATCATACTCATCATTCTCAGAACCTGATTTAGGTGCGATGATTGCCTTATCACCATCAAACTTCACACTTGTCAAGTCTGCAGTATTATAATACTTCACATCACCCGACTTGGTGGTAACATACATCTGGTTCACCTTGCTATTACGAGCCACGGCATGGGTAATCTTAAATGTCCTTGTCTGTGCCACAGCAGCACTCAAACTCATCAGGAGGAGTGCCAAAGTAAATACCATTTTCTTCATTGTTCAATCCTCCTCATTTTATTTGATGATAACTTTCTTACCATTAATAATATAAACACCCTTAGATAAGCCCTTAGGGGATTTACCAACACATTGGCCCAGAAGGTTATAAACCTTTCCTTGCAATGCTTTCTTTATATCTTCTATCTGGCTGATGCCGGTAGTTTGATAAGTGAAAGAAAGGGTTACGAGCGACATATCTGCCTGATCAGATGTATTATCTGAATACTGAAGAACAACATTGTCGCCATCAAAGGTAATCTCTGTGACAGTCTTGTCTATGACCTGACCATCAATCTTTACCGTTTGCTTGTTGTCGGCAAATGTTGCCGTAGACAACATTGCAGCCAAGAATAACAAATAAGCTTTTTTCATTTTAACGAATGTTTGTTAGATTAATTTTTGGTTTGATGCTAACTATTATGGTGCAAATATAACCAAAATAGTTCTACTACAGAACATTTTACGACAACTTTTATACGCAAACGTTTTCATAAGTGTAAAATGGAGTATTATAAAAAAGGGCATAAAAAAAGACTGAATCCTGTTACGAAGATTCAGTCTCACAAAGAAGTGGTACCACCAGGAATCGAACCGGGGACACAAGGATTTTCAGTCCTTTGCTCTACCAACTGAGCTATGGCACCAACTTTCACAAATCGCGATTTATCATTTGCGGGTGCAAAGGTAATACTTTTTTTTGGTTCCTGCAAATTTTTCGGGAAATTTCTTTCAAAAAAAGATAAAAAAGTCTATTTTTGTTGGTGTTGTCCATTATTTAATGTACCTTTGCAGCAGATATCGGGATTTAGCGCAGTTGGTAGCGCACGTCGTTCGGGACGATGAGGTCGCTGGTTCGAGTCCAGTAATCCCGACCAAAAGCCGTCAGATGTGCCGTAAACACTGAGGTTTTGCCTTGGTCGTGGCCAAAATGGTCGGCGAAATTTCGGTTTCACAAGAACTAAAAAATCCGTAAGCCTATGAAGTTTTTAAAGGATTTTTTTTATATCAATTACCATGAACGGCGAGCATTACTCGTAATCCTGACCCTGCTCGTTGTCAGTACCACAATGATTTTCATTGTAGGTTCTAAAGAAACTATGCCCTCAGAAAAGCAACAAGCCCATAACGATAGTATCATCAGACATGCCACGCGACAACAGCCAGGCTATTATGACGAAGGACTTCAGTCGAGCGAAGTATTCGCCTTTGACCCCAATACGGCAAGCCAATCTGATTTCCAACGGCTGGGACTGGAATCATGGCAAGCCAGAAACATCATCAAATATCGGAATAAAGGAGGTATCTTCAGGACACCTAGAGACTTTGCGCGGGTTTACGGACTAACCAAGAAGCAATACGAAAAACTGCTGCCCTTTATCAGAATTGGTAAAGACTACCAGCCGGCTGCCAACTTTTACCCAAGAGAAAGATACAACTACGGCTATCAAGAGACAGTTCCAAGAACTAGAGAAGAAAGAAAGAAGGATAGTACCCAATACAGTTATCCACGAAAACTGAAAGAAGGTCAGTATATCAACATCAATTCTGCTGATACGACCGAACTGCAGAAAATTCCCGGCATAGGCTCTTACTATGCCAGAAGCATCATCCGTTACAGAGAGCGGTTAGGCGGTTTTGTTTCCATAAGCCAGATACAAGAAGTGGAAGGCGTGCCCGAGACAGCCCTCCACTATATGAATATTGATGCAAAACATATCAGAAAAATGAATGTCAACCAGCTCAGTTTAGCCGAACTGCGCAAACATCCTTACCTGAACTTTTACCAGGCAAAGGAAATCGTAAACTACCGCAGAACCCATGGTCCGCTGAAAAGTGCTGAAGAGCTGCGTCTCCTCAAAGACTTTCCACCTGCCGAAATAGAAAGAATCAAGCCGTATCTTGCCTACTAGGGGCAAGATAGCCTGTCTGCAAGTTTGCCGGTTTTGCTAAATGACACCAAACTGGTGCAGGAAGATAAGGAAAATACAGACTGGACAGATAAAACGGATGGTGAACAGGAAGACTGGGAAGAGAGATCCCTTCAAGGTCCCCCAGTTAGTAAACTCATCGCGCACAATCTTCTTTGGCACATACCATCCCAGGAACAGACAGGTGATGAATGAACTCAACGGCATGAGAAGCTGGGCAGTAAAGTTGTCACAATTGCTCAGGAAATCCTTGCCGAAGAAACCCAAATCAGGCACGGCACCCTGAGAGAGCGAACAGAATACAGCTATAATGCAGCAAACGATGGTCTCGAACCAGGCTCCCTTGGCACGGCTTATCTTACCCTCCTCATAAATAAAGGCGGTACCTATCTCGTGCATCGAGATGGTAGAAGTCAGGGCTGCCAATACAAGCAAAGCATAGAACAACACCGAAATCACATAACCGACAACCGGCATGTTACCGAAAGCCTGCTGGAATACGTTTGGCAAGGTAATGAAGATGAGCGAAGGACCGCTGTCTGGCTGCACACCTACCGAGAAGGCTGCAGGGAATATCATCAAACCTGCCAATACGGCGATTACCGTATCAATGGTCACAATCTGAGTAGCAGACTTCAAGAGATTGGTCTGTCTGTTGAAGTAAGAGGCATAAGTACACAGACATGCCGTACCCATACTCAAAGAGAAGAACGCCTGTCCCAGCGCTTCGAGCAACACGTTTTCATCTACCTTAGAGAAATCCGGCTTCAGCAGGAACTCCACTCCTTTCATCGCTCCCGGCAGAGAACAGGAAGCAATCACGATAACTATCAACAGGAAGAAAAGCATCGGCATCAGAATCTTGGATGCTTTCTCTATACCATTGCGCACACCGCGCACTACCACCATGTGGGTAAGCAGGATAAAACCTACTGCCCATAAGGTAGGACGGATAGGATCGGCTGCAAAGGTCTGGAAATAGGTCTTCACATACTCCGCATCGCCATGAACACCGCCCATGATACTGGCATAGAGATACTGCAGGCACCAGCCAGCCACTACGGCATAGAACCCCAGGATAATCATAGAGGTGATGATACCCATCAAGCCCAAAGCACCCCAAGCCTTGTGCTTACCCAGATTGGTATAAGCACGGGCTGCATTGGATGCAGAATGACGACCGATGATGAATTCACTCATCATGCCAGGCAATCCGAGCAGGATGATACATACCAAATAGATGAGAATGAAGGCGGCGCCACCATTCTGACCTGCCATATAAGGGAAACGCCACACATTACCCAAACCGACTGCCGAGCCGGCTGTGGCAAGAATAACGCCCAACTTACTACCAAAATTTCCTCTTGTTTCCATTATCTAAATCTTTAATGTGTAGTGTTTGTGTTTATCCGAAGACACCAAACTGGTTCAGGAATACCAGGAAGATGAGGACAGGACAAACGAACTTAATCAGGAAAAGATAGATACCGAAGAGACGGCCCTTCAAGGTTCCCCAGTTAGTAAACTCATCCTGTACGATCTGCTTAGGTACATACCAGCCCAGGAACAGACAGGTAAGGAATCCTGCCAGAGGAAGGAATATCTGACCCGTAACAAAGTCGAACCAATCGAACAGCGCCTTTCCGAAGAACGAAAGCTTATCTGTTGCACCCAAAGAGAGCGAACAGAAGGCTCCGATGATGGCACAGGAAACTGTAACGATGGTAGCACCTTTCTTGCGGTCTATCTTCAACTCCTCGTAGAAGAAAGAAGTATTCACCTCATGAAGTGACATCAGCGAGGTCAAGGCAGCTACCGACAGCAACACGTAGAAGAGCAGCGAGATGATCCATCCCAATACAGGTAACGATGCAAACGCCTGATTAAAGACATTCGGCAAAGTGATGAAGATGAGTGAAGGACCACTATCCGGTGATACTCCTACAGAGAAGGCTGCAGGGAAAATCATCAAGCCTGCCAATACTGCTACCAGCAAATCGATGATGGAAATCTGCAAAGCACTCTTGAAGAGATTGGTCTGACGGCTGAAGTAAGAAGCATAGGTACAGATACAGCCCATACCGATACTCATAGAATAGAACGACTGACCCAAGGCATTCAGGAACACGTTTCTGTCTACCTTTCCGAAATCAGGCTTCAACAGAAACTCCACACCCTTACCTGCATCCGGCAACAGACAAGCTGCTACCACAATGATCAAAAGCAGGATGAACAGGAGAGGCATCATCACCTTAGAAGCCTTCTCTATACCGCCGCGCACACCATGAATAATCACGAAATGACAAATCAGGAATATCGCTACCGTCCACATAACCGGACGCACAGGATCAGAAGAAAACTCCTTGAAGTAATTCGCCACAAAGGTAGGGTCACCATGCAGTTCGCCCATGATGCTGGCATAGACATACTGCAGACACCAGCCCGAAACCACCGCATAATAGCCCGTAATCAGGAAACCGGTAAGCACCTCCAGGTAACCAACCCACTTCCATGCCGTACCATGAGAGAGTTTGGTATAGGCACGTGCGGTATTTGAGGCACCATGACGGCCGATGATAAACTCAGAAATCATACATGGAATGCCCAACAGGAGCACACTTCCGATGTATACCAGAATAAAGGCTGCGCCACCTTCCTGACCAGCCATATAAGGGAAGCGCCATACGTTACCCAAACCTACGGCGCCACCTGCTGTAGCAAGAATCAATCCAATCTTGCTACCAAAACTTCCTCTATTTGAATCTGTCATTTCTATCTTTCTATTACTAATTTCTTAATTTTCGATTTTTCTTCGTGCAAAATTATAAAATAATTCTGAAATATATGAATTATTTGAAAGCAAAAACACAAATTTAGTAATATTTATGCTATTTAGTCTGTTTTAGAACGCAGAAATGACCTTTTCTATACATTTTCTAGCGATATTCAGCCGGCAAGGTATCACGCCACTTCGAGAAAGGATTGCCCAAGAGATGCGAATTGTAGAATCGCTTGTCGCCTGTTACCTCCATACCGATGAAATCAGGTTTCTCATAGGCTTCGGTCTCGCTTGCCAACTCCACCTCTGCCATGACCAGACCTTCATTATCGCCATAGAACTCATCCACCTCGAAGGTATGACTGCCACTTTTCACCAGATAGCGACGCTTATCGATGACGCCACCCTGACAAAGTTGCAGAAGATGCTGCGCCTCATCCATCGTTATCTCCTTTTCAAACTCATAGCGGGTCATGCCGCCATTTACCGACTTGCCCTTAATGGTAAGGTAAGCCTTCTCATCCCGTGTGCGAACCCGCACCGTAGCCCCCTCGGCAGGAATATATCCCTGCTGGATATGACTAGAAGAAAAGGCGGCACTTTTGTAAGCGTCGCCCTTCTTAACGAGGAATTTTCTTTCTATCTCTAATCCACTCATTGTTTTATACTAATGATGTTGCATAGAAAGCGAATAGCATACCGAGGACTATCAATCCACCGAATATCCACTTGATTACTTTCTCGCCTTTTGCAGCCTGTTTCTTCTGATAAGCCTCATGTTTGGCTCTTCTTAAGTCTTTATTTCCACTCATAGTCGTATATTTTTTAGATTATTATTGTTGTTCGTCATCATTCGTAGGGAACTCCATCAGGTATGCCTTGATGAAATCATCTATCTTGCCGTCCATCACGCCATCTACATCCGATGTCTGATAGTTGGTACGGTGGTCTTTCACACGACGGTCATCGAAGACATAACTTCTAATCTGGCTTCCCCACTCTATCTTCTTTTTACCTGCCTCAATCTTAGCCTTAGCCTCCAGACGCTTCTTCATGGCGCGGTCGTAGAGTTGGCTCTTCAAGAGCAACAATGCCTTGGCACGGTTCTTTGGCTGGTCACGGGTCTCGGTGTTCTCAATGAGGATTTCTTCTTCCTCACCGGTATCAGGGTCGGTATACCAATAACGCAGACGGACACCGGATTCCACCTTATTCACATTCTGACCACCGGCACCACTCGAACGGAAGGTATCCCAGGAGAGCTTGGCTGGGTCTACATATACCTCGATGGTATCATCTACCAGCGGAGTTACGAAGACACTGGCGAAACTGGTCATTCGCTTGCCCTGGGCATTGAAAGGAGAAACACGCACCAGTCGGTGCACACCATTCTCACTCTTCAGATAACCATAAGCATACTCGCCGCCCTCAATGGTCATGGTGACGCTCTTGATACCAGCCTCATCACCTTCCTGCATATCGGTGATGGTAACCTTGTAGCCATGAGCCTCAGCCCAGCGCATATACATACGCATCAGCATCTGTGCCCAGTCCTGGCTTTCTGTACCACCGGCACCGGAATTAATCTTGAGCACGCAGTCCATCGGATCTTCCTTCTGGCGAAGCATGTTCTTCAACTCCAGGTCTTCGATGGCTTTGATTGCCTTGGCATAATCGGCATCCACCTCTTCCTCGGTCACCATTTCATCTTTATAGAAATCGAAGGCAAGCTGCAGTTCATCGGCATAAAGACGTACGGTCTTATAGCCATCCAGCCATTTCTGGATGCCCTTCACCTTCTTCATCTGCTCCTGTGCATACTTCGGGTCTTCCCAGAAGTCAGGAGCCTGAGTGCGGAGCTGCTCCTCTTCGAATTCTACTTTCTTCTGGTCTATATTGAGATAGCGATGCAGAGCGTCAGCTCTGTCCATCACATCCTTCAATTGGTCAGCTGTAATCATTAACTCTTAACTATAAACTTTTAACTTTAAACTTTATGATTACTCCTCATACATCTTGTCAATCTCCGCCTTGTAGTTCTTGTTGATGATAGGGCGGCGAATCTTCAAGGTATTGGTCAACTCACCCGACTCCATAGAGAAGTGGTGAGCCAGGAGGGTAATGCGCTTGATCTGCTCATAATAAGCCAGATGCTGCTGGAGAATCTGGATACGGTCCATCAGCATCTTCTGCACCTTCTCGTTAGCACACAAATCTTCACGGCAGGTGAAGGCGATATGATGCTCACGTGCCCAGTCCTCCACGAGACGGAACTCTGGAACGACGAGGGCTGATACGAACTTGCGCTGGTCGGCAATAACAGCCACCTGATCGATAAACTTATCTACCAGGAGCAACGATTCTACCTGCTGCGGAGCGATATATTTACCATTCGATGTCTTGAACAGGTCCTTGATACGCTCGGTGAGATAAAGTTCACCATCCTTCATGTAGCCGGCATCACCGGTATGGAAGAATCCATCCTTGTCGAATGCCTTCGCATTGGTGGTATCACGATGATAATATCCCGGAGTGATGGTAGGACCTTTGAGGAGCACCTCATTATCCTCACCTATCTTTACCTGAATGCAGGAGATAGGGCGCCCCACAGAACCCAGACTGCGTTTCTTGTCAGAATGATCGCAAGATACGGTGGCAAGACTCTCGGTCAGACCATAACCCACCACCATATTGATACCGATGGCATGTACAAACTCCTCTACTTCCGGACTGACATAAGCACCCGCTGTAGGGAAGATATTCGGTTTTTCCAAGCCCAACTGCTTGCGAACCATGCTCAAAACGGTCTTGTTGATAATTCTATATTCCAACTCCAATGTCAGAGGAGGGCGCTTGCAGTTTGCCAGATATTCTATATTCCGCTTCTTTCCTACTGCCAAAGCATGGTAGAAGAGCTTCTTCTGGATAGGACCGGCATCATCCATCTTAGCCTTTACAGCGATATAAACCTTCTCCCAGAAACGTGGCACACTACACATACAGGTAGGATGCATCTCACGCATACTCTCCTGAATTTCATGAGGATAAGTATTGATGATGAGTTCGGCACCTTCGCTCAAGCAGAGATATGCCCATCCACGCTCAAAGATATGGGTGAATGGAAGGAAGTCGATGACGCGGTCCTTTTCGGTAACAGGAATGCACTCATTGTTTGCCTTCAAAGCAGCATAATACTGGCTATAGGTCAGCATCACGCCCTTGCTATCTCCAGTTGTTCCACTGGTATAGAGGATATTAGCCAAGTCATCCATACTTGCCTGCTTGTAGAGTTCCTCTACCTCCGTCTGACGAGGAAGATTTTCTCCCAGCTTCAGGAAGTCCTTGAAATAGAGGGCTGCAGGGTCATGTGTACTGATGCGCACGCTTGAATCGAAGATGATGATACGTTCCAGAGAAGGACAGAGGGCAAAGATACGATGAGCCTTGTCATACTGCTCCTGTTCGCCAACAAAGAGGAAGCGAATCTGCGCATCATTAATCATATATTGAATCTGCTGCTCGCTGCTGTTGGCATAGAAAGGCACAGAGGTAACTCTGATACCATACGCACCGAAGTCGGTGTACAGATAATGCACACAGTTCTGCGAGAAGACTGCGATTTTGTCAAGAGGTTTAGTCCCAAGATTCAGGAGGGCATTGCTCACTTGTTTCACTCTTAAGGAAAAGAGGTTGAATGAAACCGATTGCCACTGGTCGCTGCCAAACTTTCTGAAAGTTAAAGCAGTTTTCTCTCCCCATTTCTTGGCGAGAGCATGTACCAGTACCGAAAGATGACTATTAATCTGCATAAGCTTATATTTATATTCTGATGCAAAGATAATAGAATTTGTTAAGAACACAAAATAAAAAGATATTTTTTCCACTTTATCTGCTCTTTTTTTCGTATCTTTGCCCTCGAAACAATAAAAAGGGAGATTATGATGACACAAGAAGAATATGTAAGCGATGCCGTGGATTTGCTGAAAAAGCTCATCGCCACCCCATCTGTAAGCAGAAACGAGAAGGAGGCTGCCGACATCATGGAGCAGACCATCCGCAAATATGGTTTCGAACCTCATCGTGAGGCGAACAACATCTGGATTATCGACCCTCATTACGATGAGAGCCGACCTACCCTGCTGCTCAACGCTCACATCGATACCGTGAAGCCTATGGCTTCATGGACACGCAACCCGTTTTCACCGGATGTTGAAGAGGGTGTACTTTACGGCTTGGGCAGCAACGATTGCGGCGGTGGACTCTGTTCGCTCCTCCAGATATTCAGAATGCTGACCGCAAAGCCTCAGCAGTATAATCTTATCTATCTGGCATCTGCAGAAGAAGAGGTGTCGGGAAAGGATGGCATCACCCGTGCCCTGCCTTTACTTCCGCATATCGACCTTGCCATTGTAGGTGAACCTACCGGCATGAACCCGGCTGTTGCCGAAAAGGGACTGATGGTGCTGGATGTGATTGCTCACGGAAAGAGCGGTCATGCTGCCCGCAACGAGGGAGTAAACGCTATCTACGAGGCATTGGATGATATGCGATGGATTCGTGACTATAAGTTCGAGAAGGTGAGCGAGTTCCTGGGACCTACCAAGATGACGCTTACCGTAGTGAATGCCGGCACCCAGCACAATGTGATTCCGGATAAGTGTACGATGCTTGTGGATATCCGCACCAACGAGTTTTACGACAACGAGGAGGTTTACAAGTTTATCTGCCAGCACCTGAAGAGCGAGGTGAAGGCCCACAGTTTCCGCCTGAAGTCATCCCGCATCGACCCGGCACATCCTCTTATCAGGAAATGTGTAGCCATGGGCATGAAGCCATTCGGCAGTCCTACCCTCAGCGACCAGGCTCTGATGCCATTTTCTTCCTTCAAGTTGGGACCAGGCGAGTCTTCCCGCTCCCATTCCGCAGACGAATTTATCAGAATCAGCGAAATAGCTGATGCTATTGCCAAATACAAAGAGCTCTTAGATGGCGTTGCCATCTAAGAGCTCTACTCTATTCATCTATTATACCTTAATATATATGACATTACAAGGTCTTACCGATATAAGCGAAAGGAACGGTGATATTGTCGTCATCTTCCTTCTCTTTTGTAGTAGAAGGATCTCTTGAATAAGACTGATTGGCATTGTCGCTCATACTTGTGTCGTAAGGCAGACAGTCCATACCACTTGTACCAAAGGTAGCTACTAACATCACACCCAATCCCTTGCTTGCCACATCGGCAGCTGTAACACCAAGCTTAGCTAAAGGAATCGAGATTTCGTAATGGAAATCGTATTGGGAAGACTTGTGTCCTAAAGTATTGAAATCTACATAAGTAGATGTACCCTTTGTCATATCGCCTATAAGACGGTTTTGTGACTCACCATAGCATTCTTTAATACCCTTTATCGTCTTGCTGAGAATGCCCATACCATACTTCACAACAACACCAGTCTCTTTATAGGCAACCTCTTCTAAAGCATTTAATCCTGCGCTGCTTCCACCATAAATGAATGGACCATTGGTGTTATTGGTTGAGAATACCACTACCTTGTTGACTGGGCTTTCGCAAGTAATGCCACTATCCCATAGAGTTCCACCTGCTGTAGTCCTACAATGATTGCCTATTCTTGTAGAGGCATTATTGGTGTTGATGCCGATAAAGATTGGCATATTGTAATTTTTGAACAGCACACCATTACTGAGTGGAAAATCAGCTTCTGGAGCTACCACATCTTGAACGTTGGTCATCTCCCACATCAGATAGAGGTTATTATCGTCATAGCAACCATAAAGTGCATAGAGATCGACAGGATTCTCGTGCATGGCAGCATCCATATATACACGTGGGTCGTCATTGGCTGCACCCTGTGCTATAATCATACTCTCATCCCAATCGCTGATGTCACCATCTACAGTAATGGTTTTCTTAACACCTGCACCATTTGGATTGGTCTGATACTGAGCATCCAGATTCTGTGGATCAGGGGTAGGCGTTGGAGTTGGCTCAGGCTCTGGTTCTGGAGTTGGAGTTGGAGTCGGAATTGGCTCTGGCTCTGGTTCTGGAGTTGGCTCTGGCTCTGGTTCTGGAGTTGGAGTTGGTGCCACTACAGCACCTTCGTTTACTACCTTTTCAGCAGAAGCATTTGCGCCATTGATAGCAGTACCAGGAGTACCATCGTTGATAAAGAACTTAGCATTGAGGTATGCTGTAGGAATCGTTGCCTTATACCATCCTGTCTTACCATTATGAGAAGCAGAAGCATCGTAAGTCATCTTAACACCTGGCCATACAGAAGAAGATGTTTTACCATTATAGAAGTAGCAATAAACATTCTCCCAGTTGGAAGCGTTATCGAAGTAAACATACTCTGGATCAACGATCTCATCTTCATGTACCTTGGTCACAGTATTGCTGTATGTTCCGTCAACATAGTAGCCGTGGTTGACAAACTCCACGTCAGCAGTTATCTTATTTCCATTACCATCCAAGAAAATGATTTGAGTAGGAGCACTTGTCTCGGCGCCATCATAAGTCCACTTGAAGACATTCTTTCCAGAAACACTCTTACCTACAAGAGGCAATTTTTTATTGATAGCATCATTCCATGCACCAGCATGCTGAATTACAGGACTAACCTTGTCATTCCATACATATACGGCTGCTGCCGCATTAGATGTCTCCAAGAAGCAGGAGATTTCATCAGCCTTGCCCAATTCTGGAACGTAAGCCTTCACCTTCTTGTAAGTGACCGAACCTGTTTCTGTCTTACCTTCCTTGTCGGTTGCACCCCAAGTGATAGTGACATTCTTACCATAGGCAACATCAGCACCTACAGTAAACTGCTTGGCTGTAGTAAAAGTCTGCTTAGCACCATCATTCACCTGAATCCAGGCAGAAACAGCATTCAAAGGAGTAGCTGTCACAGTGAGAGACTCATCTGAGAAGGCTGTGCCATCAACTGGATTGAAAACAACCTCAGGAGTCAGCACGACAGGACCAGCATTATAGATGACAGCAATACCTGACTCGCCAACATGTCCAGAGATTGTTGAAGCATTGACGGTGAAAGCACCACCGCCTACCATATCCTTATAAGTACCAGACTTGAGCCACTTGCCGTCGCCAGCACCATTGGCTACAGTCACGTCACGGTCAGAACCACTTCCCAATACGATAATAGCGCCACTCTTACGAACCTGAGCACAAACGCCATTACCTTTTACATAATAGTTAGGCTCGCCGGCACAAACATTGTGCATGTGGTTTACCTGAGCCACTTCGGCATCTTTGAAGTGAACACTTCCCTTATCGCCAAATCTGATATCATTCTTTGCCTTCTGAGCAGGACGGGAGAAATAAAGAGCTGTAGCACCATTATTACCAGCTACGACTGCATACGCACGGTCGATAACATTCTGGCTTTTATTCTTTGACTCACCACCATCGTTGGCATAAGTATCATGGCTTTCACCCCAATAAACCAACTTTTCTGTCTTTGCTTTTCTCTGATTGAAATTACCTACAGACTCGTTGATAGAACCACCGGCAAAGGAATTGGCAAATCCGTTACCATAACCATTATCAGTAATACTCATGTATGTCTGATACTCTGGGAAAAGGACATTATCATCACCACCAGTACTGTCAAGGATCTCACCATAGTTGTACATCTCCTGATCTACCACATTCTGCATAAAAGAGTCACCCTCAGAAGGCAAACCAATGTGCTTGATAGCATCCCAACGTACACCATCCACACCACAGGCCTTCAAATCCTGGATGTATTGTTTGATGATGGCTTGCACAGTAGGATTGTTGGTATCGAGGTCCCACATACCAATCATGCCAAATGTCACCTGATGACGGTCGTGCCAGTTACCCACACCAAATCGTTCATGATAAAGACTTTCGTCCTTCAAGCGTTCAGCCACGTTAGGATGGTCGGTATGGTTGGCAACAACATCCACAATCACCTTAACACCATACTCATGAGCCTTAGCACAGAGGGCCTTCAGGTCTGCTTCAGAACCAAGTCCATTACCTATTTTAAAATCGTATGGACGATAAACATCATACCAAACGGATCCTTTACCTGCTCTTTCGTGAACAGGAGAAGTCTGAACGGCAGTAAAGCCTGCCTTGGCGATATTAGGAATTTCTTCCTGGATATCTGCCAAAGTCCAGTCGAAGCAATGAAGGATGACACCATCCTGAATTTTGTCTTTAAGACCATATTTGTTGTCTGCGAAAATGTTGGATGCCATGGTGAACAGCATCACCAACATCAGAAGACCATAATTGATTGTCTTTTTCATAATCTGCTATTATTTTCTGATGATTACTTTCTTACCATTATGAATATAGAGTCCTGGCTGAGTAGGCTTCTTGATACGGACACCTGTGATAGAATACCAGGCATCATCGGTTGTCTTCTTCACAGCTGTGATGGTAGTATTCTCTATGGCTGTAACAACCTTACCGTTTACATAAACCGTTTCTCCCTGAAGAGTTGAACCTGCTTCGCCATTATTGATGACGAAACAACCTGTAAGGAAAGCAGCAGGAACCTCCAGAGAATAATAGCCTTTCTTGCCGTTATACTCAGTCTCTTCGTCGAGCTGCATCTTCACGCCAGGCCATTCTACAGAAGCCTCAGTTCCGTTATAAATATAGCAATATACATTCTTCAGGTTCTCTATTGCATTATCAAAGAACACCTTCACCTTGCCTGCAGGAGCAGTCTCAATGGTCTTGGTGAAATTACCTTCTACGTAATAACCATGATTCTTGAATTCCTGATCACCACCATTCAGCTTCTGCCCACCATCATGAGTGAAAATCACACCTGTAGGGATTTCTGTTCCACCCGTATAAGTCCATTTAAAGACATTCTTGCCACCTTTAGTTCCCATCAAGGTCATGGCATCTCCAGGCCAAGCAGCAGTAGTAAACTGTTTTACCTTGTCATTCCAGGCCCAAATCTTGGCATTGTCATAACTTGTCTCCAAGAACACGGAGATTTCATTTTCCGTTACCACTGGTGTATAGTCTGCCGCAAGTGCTGAAACTGGAGCCACGAAGGTCATGCTCAGCAGCAATACCAGTGTACAAATCAACGTATAAAATTTCTGCATAAACAAAATGTATTAAGTTTGAATTATAAGATTTCGTCGGCAAAAATAAGAATACTTTTTGAAAAACAGATGAAGAATAGTTGAATAAATAGCATAAAAAAAGACAATCGTTTGCACAATTTGCAAGCGATTGCCTTCTATTTTCTGACTTAATAATATTTATATTATTAGCGCTACGCCCTAGCGCATTCAGGTTCTTTCTTTGCTATTCAGGAATACTACTGACAGACATAGTTACAGAACAGTCCCCAGAAGCGCTTGAACGAGATCTGGTAGAACCAAGCGAAAGTTTCAAATGAAGGAGATATGTCTTCCTCTTTTCTAAATTAAAAGGATTATTAACATCTAACAGATTTTTCTTTACCTTTACCGTATTCTGAGAAGTTCCCTGCTGTACCGTATAAGTAATCTGCAGATAAAATGCCTCTTTCTTTTCCTGAGGGATCACATAGAGATAAGAATTGGGATCATTTTCTATTTTTGCACATGTATGGTCTAACTGAGAAGCAGTTAACTTTAAGTCGCCTCCATCTTCAGTATCGGGAGGAGTCCAAGTATAAATCACTCTTTTACTTTTTTCTTTGACAACAGACCACCCCCAGAACACATTATCTCTTTCGTCTGCCAGATTAGCCCTGGACATCCAAAGCCCCTTCTTTATCTGTTTTTCCATACAGTTTCACCTCCTCAACTTTTACCACAGCACCATTTTTCTCTAATTGCTGATTGACTGTGATATCAAATGCCAAACGGGCTAAAGCATGCTTAAACTGAAAATTCACTTTACTAGCAGAAGTCGGAGATTTTGGTACTTCTCTCTTTTTTACTGCCCACACCAAATCTACAGGATAAACAAAAGAATTAAACTCTATATAAGTTGGATTAGCTTTGTTTTCCCCGGGGGCATTAACCAGTTTTACTTCATCAATATGAGGAGCATAGGTATAGAATTCCACAGAACCATTATCTGGCCAATATTGGGTATTTGTGTATCCCCAACTATTTCCATTCCAGGTTACGTGTTCATTATCCATCATATCTGAAGTTGCCCCATTAGCATGGGTATGTCTTGCAAAGACACTAAATCCGGACGTTTCCTTGAGAGAAGCAAGATTGGTTTCTCCAACACGGGTTGATGCATTCGTACCAAGATAAGCATCAAAGTTGATTTCAGAAGATGAAGGTGAAGTTTCATCCATGCCTTCGCCAGCACAACCAGATAATACCTGCTGTGCTATCAAAACATAATAGGCTAAACGAAGAAACTTCATCTTATTATATCTATTAATTCTTTATTTTTACCCGATACGATTAATTCCAAGAATTGATTTTGCCCTGATTGGTATCTGTCCAACCTTCAACTGTTGTTACATCGAATTCAATAGGAGTCAGACCAATAGTCAAGTTGATTGTATATGCCTTGCTCTGCTCGAATTCCTTATCAAGTTGCTTATAAACCTTAGTTTTCACAATTGTCTGATCACTATAGGTTATAGTGTACTCTACGATAACATAAAGTTGATCAGGTGCTGTTTTAGAGAATTTCTGTGGAATTACAAACAATTATTTTGCCTCAGGATTTGTAGCAGCATCTGTTTTACTTAACTGATTATCACCAGAGAACCATTCAAAATCCTGCTTTTCTTCAGATGGTTTCCAAAGACTTGTAGTAGGACTTGTAGTAGAAGAAGTATACGACAAATCGATGGTCCTTCTGAAATACCAGTTAGGGATCCTCTAGCAGAACACAGGTATCCTATACTTGGAACTTTCACGTTGACCTGGATAAGCGAAAGCACATTCCTTGGCGTTAAAGTAACCTCAGAAGAGTCTCCAAAAACATCGAATTCATCGAGCTTATCAGAGGCAAGCCACTCGGGCTCAACCCCTATCAATTCATTATCTCCACGCGAGTACCAGCGCGATGTTGTATGCAGTACCACAGCTCGCGCCGTCTCGTAAGAGTCCATTCCCAGAAAGTCGAGTGTACCAAACTCGGTCGTACTCTGGTTGAATACCAGTACATGATATTTTCCAGGTTCTAAGGAAAAGTCGGCATGAGTTATCTCATTAGTCAAGACAGTATGCGGAGCACCACCTGACCAGGGAAACACCATGACCGTCATACCAGTAGGCACCTCTTTATCAAACAATTAAAAACCTCCAATCGAACCAATCGATTGGAGGTTTCATTTCTATCATCTACAGCAACCAGGCAGTAAAAACACTACCGGCTGCACCATTTCATACATTATCGGCTCAGCCAAGCTTCCGGATTGAGCTTGGCAGTCTCCTTACGAAGCTGGAACTGGAGGATGTTATCAGAACCAACATTACCCAAAGCCTGACGGGTACTTACCTTCTGACCCTTATGAACGCTGACCGATTTCAGATTACAGTAAACAGAGATGTAGGCACCATGACGGACCAGCACGTTCCACATGCCACCATAACCGAAGACGGCACTCACCTCACCATCGTAGATGCTGCGAGCCACACAACCCGGCTTGCCCTGGATATTGATACCCTTATTGTCGAGCGTTACACCCTTCAAGCCTTCCACATGATACTGGCCGAAATGACTCACCACACGGTAACTGCCGCTGATAGGCATCGGCAAGCGACCACGGTTTGCCTCGAATCCACCGCTCAACATACGGTCTACCGAACTCAAGGTAGAAGCCTCCTGTGCCACCTTCTTGGCAGCGGCAATCTCACGGGTACTGCGTTCCGCATCCATCTTCGCCTTCAACTCGGCAGCCTGTCTTTCAGCCTCCGCCTTTCTTGCAGCCTGTTCGGCAGCAGCCTGACGGGCAGCCTGTTCTGCAGCGGCACGCTGGGCAGCTTCGGCAGCAGCACGCGCCCTAGCCTGCGCTTTTGCCTTCGCCTTAGCCTCAGCCTGGGCAGCAGCCTCCTCCTGAGCCTTTCTTGCAGCCTCGGCAGCCAGTCTTGCTTCTTCGGCAGCCTTTCTGCGGGCAGCTTCGGCAGCAGCCTCACGCGCCTTGGCTTCGGCTATACGACGGGCATTTTCCCTGGCAGCAGCCTCGGCAGCAGCTTTCTTGCGAGCCAGTTCCTCGGCACGTTTCTTGGCGGCAGCAGCGGCAGCAGCCTTTCGCTTAGCCTCGGCAGCAGCACGGGCTCTCGCCTTGGCAACTTCCTGAGCAATCAGACGGTCAATCTGTGCGTTGATTGCCGCATCTTTCTGACGCTGGTCGGCAATCACAGCCTGAATGGTCTTCTGCTGTTTCTGCAGTCCCTGCACCATCACCTGCTGCTGGGTCTGCTTGCCTTCCAAAACCGTCTTCTCCTGCTTACCCTTATATAATAAGGTGTTCTTATGTCCCTTTACATGCTGCAACTGCTGGTGCTTCTCGTTCACCTGCTTCTGCTTAGCCTTTACAGCCTCGCCCTGCACCTTCTGATAGGAAGAATACTGGCGGATGAAGGAAAGGCGGCGATACATCTGTGTCAGATTCTTGGCGCTGAAGATGAACATCAGCTTGTCCTGAACCGTATGATGACGGCTCATATAGCGCATGGAACGGATATACTTGTTCTTACGGTCCTGCAACTGTTGCTGAAGCGTTTTCAACTGCGCCTGCAGAATGCCGATATTACCGTCAATATGATGGATATCCTTCTGGATACCGTCAATCTTCTTCTGACGCTGGTCTATTTCTCCGTTCAGCGCCATCAGGTCTTCAAGACGTTTCTTCACATCCGCCTTATTTCTCTGCAAAGCCTGCTCCTGTTCCCTAATCTTCTTCTGGATAGAAGCGCGCTGTCCCTGCAAACCTCGGATAGAGGCATTGCTATAGGTTGCAGCCCTGCGTTCTGCTCTGGTTGGCGCAGCTGATTTGGATGTTTTTCTGGCCGCATGACTTCTGCTGTTCGTCTTTCTGGCAGGAGTAGCAGCCTTCTTTTTCGCAGTCACGGCAGTCTTCCTCACCGGCTTCTTCTGGGCAGTATGTTTCTGCGCAAAAGGGGCAAGCGAGAAGGTGATTGCCATGATAAATAATAAGATTCGCTTCATTTCTTATATTAAAAACTCATATTCTATACTTACAAACTCTTGATGAGCATTTACATACTCAATATCTTGCTAAGCACATCTGCTGGAGAAATCTGCTTGTATTTGCTGGAAATCTCGGTCTGAGTACTCCACTTGCTGTCGGTCTTCACCTGATTCAATTGTAGACTGATCTTAGCCTCCTGCTTTTTCCTGGTAGCGGTTGTGGTCATCGTCAGATTCAGGGTGGCAGGGAACATCTTGACGCCTACACTCTTAAAGTTGCCGTAGTTGACGTGGAGATTGGATGTGCCATTCTGCGCACTCTTATAGACTACATCAGCAGCTGTGATACGGCCGGTTGTACGGTTGGCAGACCAGGAATAGGTCATGTTTCCGTTCTTGAAACTTACCGGCACATTATCTCCTGCCACATCCAGTCTGGCATCAAACTTCTTGAGGTCTGATTCCTTCACGGTCCGTTCGCCAGGCAGGAGCAGCTGGTTCCAGAAGAGAGCCTGCAGAGAATAGAAGGAGATGCCCTGCTTCTTGAGGAAATCTACCTGGGTATAATCTGCCTTGATGTATTCCTTGTGCAGACGGTCGATGATAAGTACATGGTCGGGAGTAAACTCCAGACGGCCCACCTCTGTACCCAAAATAGGAATAAAGAGCTGGATGCGGATGATTTCATCCTTGCGCATGCTCAGTTTGCCCGGCACGGTAACATCCTTATCACCAGCCTGGAGACTGAACGACATATTGCCTACAATATTCTTGGTATAAACCTGATTGTCTGAAACCTTCTGTACGAAAGCCAACTTCTTGAGCGTCTCACTCTGATGAGAGTCAGAAACCTTGGTGGCATTCTCTTTCTGATGACTGGCTGATGAGGAGCCAGAGCCCTGTACATTCTTGCTGGTTCCGCAAGAACCGAGGAGCAGGATGCTGCAGGCTGCGGCAAGCAGCATCATTTTATTCTTCTTCATTGTATATTTCATCTTTCTTGATTTTTCAACTTTCCTTTTATTTCTTCTTACCTTTTCTAACTGACTTCTGCTTAGCGGCAGGTTTCTGCTTTGGCGCATTACGCTTCTTCAGTTCTTCTTCGGTAATATATTGTCTGTTCTTAATCTTCCATGCCAGCACCTCAGTCTGGTTCTCTCCGGTATAGGCTTTCTTCCAGAAATCCACGGATTCATCGGCAATACCATTCATATAATAGATATCTCCGGCATGTTCCAGAACCGTACTGTTATCTGCGGTGGAATCGCGGTTTTTGAGTGCCTGGTCTATATAAGTCTTGGCATCAGCATAGCGTTCTTCCATAAAGAGAATCCAAGCATAGGTATCCAGATAAGTACCATTGTTCGGCTCCGCCTTGATGGTCTTGTAGCTCATCGCCTCAGCCTTATGCAGGTCAACGCCCTTCTCGCTCAGATAGTAGGCATAGTTGTTCAGCGCCATCACGTTATCATCTTTCCATTGCAGACAGGAGTCGTAAGCAGCAAAGGCTTCCTGCTCTTCACCTTTCTTATGAAGGATATCGCCGGTTACGGCATAGAGGTCGGATACCAGGTCGGCAGGCGACTGTGCATTCACCTGCGCCAATCCGAGACGGAACTCACGGAGCGCCTCGTCTTCCTTATCTTTCTGATAATACGCCATTCCACCGAAGTAATAGAACACCATTTCTTCGGGATTATACTCCTGAGCCGCCTTACATTGCAGGGAAACCAGGTCATATTTCTTCTCGTTCCAGAGCATCTGTACGAGTTGCATTCTGGCATTCACGTTATCCGGCGCAATAGTAAGCACCTTTTCGAAGGCACGGCATACCGAGTCGGCTGGCATTTTCTTCAAACTCATGTAAGCAGCTCTCATCTCTGCCACTTCTGCTGACGGATGAGCCACGTTGAGCGCCTTGTCAAACAGCGCAATCACCTTGGTAGAATCGCCACCTTCGCTCTCGTTCTTCTGGATGAAAGAGCGGTACATCATCACCTTGGTCTCCAAATCCGATTTCGGACTCATCAATATCTTATCGAGCATCTGCTCGGCAAGCTGCTCCTGATGGGTGGCATTATAATAGTCGTAAAGCGACATCTGGGCATAGGAGTTGTCAGGCTCTTCCTTCAGCACATCGGTAAAGCACTTGTAGGCTTCCTTCTGGCGGTTGTGCTGTACGAGCCAGTTGCCCAGCATAGTCTTGTACTGCATATCCAGCGGATGCTGGTCTACCAGCGACTTCAGTTCCTGATAGGCAGCCTTCTTGTCGTCCATCAGTTCATAAACTCTCATTTTAGAGAGGGTGAACTGTTCGCTTTCACCTTCTTCCACCTCAAGACGCGAAATGGTTTTGAGTACCGATTTATAATCCTTGTTCTGGGAATAAAGCTGAACCAGGATGCGGAGGGCATCGGTATTATCGTGGTTTTTGGCATACAGATTCTCATAGGCATCGATGGCAAGATCGTATTTCTGGCTACCTATATAATATCTGCCCAACTGCTCTGCATAGGTCTGGTTTTCCGGATTCAGTTCTATTGCCTTCTGCATATAGGCAAGCGCCAGGGAATCCTGTTTGAGCTGAGAATAGAAAAGCGACTCATAGAAATAAGTTTCAGCCGCCTTCGGGTCAATCTTCCTGGCATGTTCAAAGAGGTCGAAAGCCGCCGAATAATTGCCGGCAGCCTGCTGGCGCGCTCCCTCCAGGAAGAAATAGTTGTAGCGCTGGCGGTCGTTCGGAGAGAGATGATCCTCCTGAACCACCGGCTTCTGAACCGGCTGCACCTTCTTTTTACGGGCAAGCGACGGCATGGCTACCGAACCCAGCAAGACCAGCCCCATTGCCCAACTGATATTTCTAAGATTCATCTTCACGATTCTAATCCTTTCTATTCTATCTTTCTTTAACAATCTGTTATTTTACACCTGTATGACCGTATCCACCGGCTCCACGTTCGGTCTCATCGAGCTCATTAACCTCGATGAAATCGCATTGTTCGTGCTTAGCCAGTACCATCTGGGCTATACGCTCGCCATCATTGATAACGAAATCCTCTGTAGAGAAATTGATGAGCAGAACCATGATTTCACCGCGATAATCGGCATCGATGGTTCCCGGCGTATTCAGTACGGTAATGCCATGCTTCAAAGCCAGACCGCTGCGAGGACGGATCTGCGCTTCATACCCTGCAGGCAAAGCCATATAAAGACCGGTTGGCACCAATCGGCGCTCCATAGGATGAAGCACGATTGCCTCATCGATGTTTGCACGCAAATCCATGCCGGCACTCTGAGGTGTGGCAAACGCAGGTAGAGGCTGATGCCCCTTGTTGATAATCTGTACTTTTATCATGACTTTTTCTTTTTTATCTGTGTCTGAGTTTAATAATCTGCAAAAATAAGCAATTTTGATGGAATAAATGAATTTTTGAGGATAAAAACATGTAATTTATCATATTTTATTTTGATTTGTGCTTACTTTAGTGTATTTTTGCGCTACAGAATCAAGTAATACAACAATATGGAATGGAAACAACTGATATCCAACAAGCGTTTCGGACAGGAGCATAAGCATGCCGAGCGCCATGATGATCGCTCTGAATTCAAGCGCGATTACGACCGTCTTATCTTTTCATCGGCATTCCGACGTTTGCAGAACAAGACGCAGGTTTTCCCTTTGCCGGGCAGCATCTTCGTTCACAACCGCCTCACCCACAGTCTGGAGGTGGCAAGTGTGGGCATGTCGATTGGTAACGACATTTCCCGACACGTCATCCGGAAGCGGCCTGAGCTGAAGGATACGCTCGTCGAGGAGATAGGTACCATCGTAAGTGCAGCCTGCCTGGCACATGATTTGGGCAATCCGCCTTTCGGTCATTCCGGCGAGAAAGCCATCCAGACTTTCTTCTCTGAAGGACCGGGTCAGAAGATAAAATCAATGGTTTCATCGGAGTTTTGGGATGATATCACGCATTTCGAAGGTAACGCAAATGCCTTCAGAATCCTGACCCACCGGTTCAAGGGGCGCCGTCAGGGAGGCTTCGTGATGACCTATTCCATGCTTGCTTCCATCGTGAAATACCCGTTTGCGAGCAGTCTTGCCGGGAGCCACGGCAAGTTCGGTTTCTTTGCTTCCGAAGCGGAATCTTACAGGAAAATTGCCGATGAATTGGGCATTTTTTGCAAATCTGCACCAGGTGAGCCTCTCAAATACGCCCGCCATCCACTTGTATATATGGTAGAAGCAGCCGACGATATCTGCTACGAAATCATGGACATCGAAGACTCCCATAAACTCAAGATTCTTTCCTTTGCCGAGACCGAGCACTTGCTGCTGAGTTTCTTCGATGAAGATATCCAGCAGAAGATACGCCAGCGCATCATCGACGAAGAACTGACAGACGAAAACGAGAAAGTGGTTTACATGAGAGCCAGCGTCATCGGCAAACTGGAGAACGAATGTGTGGCTGCCTTCCTGGCTCACGAGGAGGAAATCCTTGCCGGAACTTTCGAGGGAAGTCTTATCGACCACATTTCCGAGCGCCAGAAAAAGGCATACAAGGAATGTGAGAAGATCTCCTACTCCAAGATTTACCAAAGCAAGCCGGTGCTCGACATCGAACTTTCGGGTTATCAAATCATGGCAACCCTGATGGAGGTTTTCATCGAAGCTGCCGTAAACCCATCGCGCTTCTACTCCAAGCAGCTCCTGCGCCGGGTAAGCAGCCAGTATGATATAGAGAACGAGAATCTGGAGGAGCGCATCATGGCGGTAATTGATTACATCAGCGGCATGACCGACATCTATGCACTCGACATCTATCAGAAGATCAACGGAATCAGTCTGCCTATTGTATAAGGTAGCGCCCTGTTTTACTCTAATTGAGCAAGCTTTGAGCGTATTTTTAACGTTAATTATATTTAACGACCCTTGGGTCTTGCCTGATGAAGTTTGCGTCATAGTATTCACCTTTTTCCACGAGGGTGAATATGATCCTTAGCAACTTGTTTGCTATGGCATTTAGTACATAATGACGCGGCTTTTTATCTATTAAAGTACGCCTCTCGTAATACAGTTTAATCTCCTTGTTGTGCAATCTGGCGCTTTCTGCGCAGATGCACAACAAGGTCTTTGACCGTCTATTACCAATCTTGGATATATGTGCTCCCTTGTCCATTTTCCCCGATGATTTTTCGTATGGCGCAGTTCCTGCATAAGCAGCATATTGGCGCGCTGTAGTTATTTTTGTGAAATTCTCTGTTTTTACCAATAGTTCTACTGCGGTAATCAGCCCAACTCCATCGACACTTTTAACAAGCTCATAGTTGTGGTGAATGCTTTCATGTCCATTTATGACTTTCAACATTTCTTTTTCCGTCTCTGCAATTTCCGTGTCCAACATCTCTTTGATACGGTCCATGCTTCGCTTGACGGCAAGACTTCTGATAGGACGACAATCCTCGCTCCTGTCGGCTGTTATTAGCTGCTTACGCTGTTCTACAAGCATTTCTCGGTGGCGTGCCAATTGACGAAGCTCATATAGAGCCTCTTCTGGAAACGTCTTGTATTTCAGCTTATCAGGATATCTCTCTCCAAAATCTCTGAGCAGTGCACAATCCAGGACATCCGTCTTGGCACGGTCAGGGGTAGCTCTATATCTATGGATAACATATCCACCCACAAAGGCAATCTTTACATTGCAATCCATGCAGCACTTCAAGAGGGTATCACCATAAACTCCGGTATGCTCAGCAACCAATACAGCATCGCTAGGAAGGCCTTTAAAAAACTTTCCAATACCCTTTAAATTGTTCGTTACAACCTTATGTGAAGGTTGGTTTGATACTTTTTTTGATGTCAAGTCGAAAAAACTTACGTCAAATTTCTCTTTTGCCAAATCTATTCCGTATATTTGCATTTTGAATGAAGTTTTTAATAAGAAGGGTGCTCCGTTCTGAGCGGCTACAACTATACTACGAGTCCTGTCTTGTTCTACACAAGCAGGCTAATTTACTCTCAAGCTTCTGCTCAGAAAATATCCAGTTCCCCAAACAGGGCTAAGCCTTTACTATGCTAGAAAGGGCACAGGGTTAACGCTGGATATGGAGTATTCTTCTTTTTTTATTGTACTTATCTAATTTTCTGCAAAGTTAACAAAAGTTTGCAGATATAAAGATTTTCACCTCTTTATTTTTCCAAGTGCAAATATAATAGTAAGGGCAAAAGCCTTATGTTTACCTTGGAGTTTTAAAGCTTTTGCCCTTACAGGGCGTTGGTTTGTATATCATAATACCCAGGGCGTTGCCCTGGGCTAGGAGCTTCTGCCCTTTCAGGGCGTGTGGGGACATGATGGTGTTCTGAAGCCTGGGGCGTGTGAACCGAGGCAAGCAGTTTTTACAAAAAACAAAAATCCCATGTTTCTATTGCCAATAAGCAATAAGAACATGGGATTCTGCTGTATATCTTAAATTTCTTTTTCCTTATAAATCACATTATTGGCTCCGCTCGTAATCTTCAGAGCCTCAGGATGTTCCTTAATAAAACTGTTGATGTGGCGAACTCGCTTCTCTTCCAAAATCTCATCGATGGCGATGAGGATACCAGTCTCCTCTACATCACCAAAACCATAGTTGATGGCAGTACCGAAAAGCTTCATCGTAGGACTCAGACTCATGTAGGCATTAACAAGAGGAGGGATATTATAACCCAACTTGCGAACCTCACGGTTCAGGATACGATAGTCTGCCTTGAAGTCATCTTCTGTAAAGATGGCTGCCAAATCACTCTCCGGAGTATCCAATTTCAGCGGTTTCATAGGGATTACGAGATTCTCCTTGTCATCAAAATGCTTCTTGAGGAAATAGAGAATCATGTCGCGGCCACGACGGATGTAAGACGGATACATCGTCATCTTGCCGAAGAAATATTTTATTTCCGGATAGAGAACCGTCAAGGCGCCCAAACCATCCCAGAGATTGTCGAGAGCAAAGATGCTCTTGGTGTTGGTACGCACATTCTGATATTCGAGCGAAACGAAGGAACGGCCCAACTCTACGGTATAAGGCATATACTCCTTGAGAAACTTGTCGGAGAAATGGAACATGTGGCTGGTTGCCAGCTTAGGCTGTCCCTTCTCATCGAGCTGCCAGTCCTTACCCAGGAGATAACGGTAACCGCCGATAATCTCATCGGCTTCAGGATTCCAGACAATCAGCTGCTTGTAACAGTTGTCACCAAAGTCGAACTCATCAAGATCCATAGATTTGCCCGTTCCGCCTCCCGCTTCACGGAAAGCGATTTCACGAAGTCGACCAATCTCTTTCAGCACATTAGGCGAATCGTTTGCCGTAACGATGTAAATCTCGTTATGGCTCTTATTGGTCATTCTCAGTTGTTTGTCGGGTGTAAGCTCGCTCTTCAGGAGCTCACGATCAATCGGTTGGATGATTTCTTCTTCCATATTACTCTTCTTATATGCTATGATTCTACGATTTCGTTAATATAAAACAATTCTTCCGGGTTTTGCAAACCATTAAAGTTCATAAACCCTGTCTTCAACATACTGCGCCCACTCGGTAGCCGACTTGCTCTTATCAAAAGTCTGCCAAGGAATCGGTTTGCCGATGGAGATGCGGAAATGCTTGCCCACATTCCTGTACATCTCATCAACCAGGAACAGCATGGCGAGATTGAACGGCAGATACTTGTCGCTAAATCGGGCGATGCGGTAGAAACGCTCAGAGTTGCGCCCTCCGAAATGGATAGGCACCACATCGCGCTGATATTCTACACTCTTAGAGATAAACGTTTTCTTCCAAGGCAGGTCGTGGATGGTTCCATCCTTGCGCTTGCGACTGTTCAAGCCTGCCGGAAACATCAGCATGTGGTTGTCACTCTTGAAGCCCGCCTCCACCATACGTGGGAAATCGCGGCTCTGGCGACCCGTCTTGTTGATGCCGATACTTACAGGTTTCAAACCCGGCAAGTTGAGCAGAAGATCATTCACCAGATAGCGGAACTTGCCATCATAGTGCTTGCCGATGATGGAACCGAGACATACACCGTCCTGTCCGCCCAGAGGATGATTGGAAACAAAGGTATAGAGTTTGCCGTCGTTCTTGTCAGGCAGGTTTTCCAAGCCTACGATTTCAACATCCATCTTCAGATAGCGCACACATTCGGTGAGCCATTCAGTACCCGAAAGACCACGGCTCTCCCACAAGAACCTGTTCACCTCGTCCTCGTGAATAATCTTCTTGAGCCAGGAAACCAGGAAGCGCGGTACGAATTTCACCTTGCTTCCCATCTTGCTCTTCAGTATCTTGTCTATGTCTATCGTTTTCTCTATTGATTCACTCATGTTTGCTAAAACTTATATAAGTAAGTGCAAAAGTAACTCAACTTTTTCAAATACGTGCCATTTTTTCCAAAAAAATAGCAAAAAACCGGAAATTTATTAGTTTTTTTAAACTATCACGACAAATCGAGCCCATTTTGCACATATTTTTGCAAAAACATCACACTTGATGAGAACAAAAAGGCGATGCCCGAAACAGGAAGGTGAAGTTGACCAAAAACAACTTTTTCATTAAGTTTTATAAATTTTGTGGGAAAATGTAAGGCTATATGGAGATTTTTATGTACCTTTGAACCCAAATTTATACATTAATAAGTACGCACGCAATATTATAATGCGATAAGACAGCAAAAAGATATATGATAAAGACAGCAGAAACATATCACGTACCGGTGCTCCTCAAGGAGAGCGTTGACGGGTTGAACATACAGCCAGGAGGCATCTATGTAGACGTAACCTTCGGTGGTGGCGGACACTCTAAAGAGATTCTGTCGCGCCTGACGGAGGGAGCGCACCTGTACAGCTTCGACCAGGATGCCGATGCAGAACGCAACGTGGTGGCAAACGAGAACTTCACCTTCGTATGCTCCAACTTCAGATTCCTGAAAAACTGGATGCGCTACTACGGGGTAGACGGACTCGACGGACTGTTAGCCGACCTGGGCGTATCGAGCCATCACTTCGATGACGAGACCCGCGGTTTCTCCTTCCGCTTCGACTCCCCACTCGACATGCGCATGAACAAGCGTGCGGGCAAGACTGCTGCCGACATCGTAAACGAATATGACGAAGGTGCCCTTGCCGACATCTTCTACCTATACGGTGAGCTGAAGAACTCGCGCCGCATCGCCTCGGCACTCGTCAAGGCAAGAGCCGAGAAGCCCATCCTCACCACCAAAGACTTCATGGCAGCCGTAGAGCCCCTCTTCAAGCGGGAACGCGAGAAGAAAGACATGGCAAAACTCTTCCAGGCGCTGCGCATAGAAGTGAACCACGAGATGGACGCCCTGAAAGAGATGCTCCGCTCAGCCACGGAACTCCTGAAACCGGGAGGCAGACTCAGCGTCATCACCTATCACTCGCTGGAAGACAGAATCGTAAAGAACATGATGAAAGCGGGCAATGCAGAAGGCAAGATAGAGCAGGACTTCTTCGGAAGAATAGAAACCCCTTTCAAACTCGTGAACAACAAGGTAATCGTTCCCGATGCCGACGAGCAGGAAAGAAACCCTAGGAGCAGAAGCGCCAAACTAAGAATAGCAGAAAAGAAATGATAAACGATAAAGACATAAAAACAACTGAGAAGCCTATCACAGATGAAAAGGCACAGGCATCACAGGAGACGCCGAAACAGGAAACCCCGAAGCAGGAAACTCCGAAGCAGGAAACTCCGAAGGAGGAGCCACAGCAGCAGGAAGCCCCACAGGCTTCGCTCAAGGAAGTGATAGCCAAGCAAGCCATCGAGGAAGAGGCTTCAGGATCATCGAACTTTACGCTGCGGAAGATTCTGGGTGGAGACATTCTTACCGCCCAGATTATACGCCGGCAGATATGGCTCGTTATCCTCATCGTGTTTTTTGTCATCATCTACATATCCAACCGATACAATATCCAGAACGATATCATCGAGTTGGACAAGCTACAGAAAGAACTGCAAGACACCAAATACAAAGCGCTGTCTACAAGCAGTCAGATAACAGAGAAAAGTCGTGAAAGTAATGTGCTCGACATGCTGAAGAACAACAAAGACAGCGTGCTGCACATCGCCACCCAACCTCCATACATCATAAACATACCCGAAGAATGAGCAGCAAATTTGATCACAAGAAAGTAATGCCCCGCTACAGCGCCATCGCCATCATCATGACGATTTTCGCCATAGCCGTAGTGGGTAAAGCGCTCTACATCATGACCGCCAAGCATGATTACTGGATGAAGGTGGCAGAACGGCAGAAGAAAGACTCCGTGACCGTGAAGCCAAACCGAGGAAACATCCTGAGCTGTACAGGACAGCTGATGGCAAGTTCGCTGCCGGAGTTTAAGGTCTTCATGGACTTCAAGGCGCTGAAAGATGCAGAGAACGACTCGCTGTGGGATGCCAAGCAAGACTCCATCTGTCTTTGCCTGCACCAGATATTCCCTAACCTGAGCGAGGCTGATTTCAAGAAACACCTCACCGAAGGTCGCGCCAAGATGAGCCGCCACTGGCCGGTTTATCCGAAGCGTGTAGACTATAACACCTTCACCGAGATAAAGGATATTCCGGTATTCCGCCTGAAACCCTACCAGAGCGGTTTCCATTGGGAAGAATATAATGCCCGAACCAGAACCTACGGTTCGCTGGCAGGCCGTACCATCGGAGCCATGTATGGTGCCAAGGATACTGCCCGGTTCGGTCTGGAGCTGAGTTACGACTCTATCCTGCGAGGTACCAATGGTATCGTGCATCGCCGCAAGGTGCGCAACAAGTTCCTCGACATTACCGATACCCCTCCTATTGACGGAGCTGATATCGTGACCACTATCGATGTGAGCATACAAGACCTTGCCGAACGCTCACTCATCGACGAGCTGAAGGAAATCAACGCCAATGTGGGTGTAGCCATCGTGATGGATGTACCTACGGGCGACATCAAGGCCATCGTGAATATGGAAAAATGTTTCGATGGAGAATACAGAGAAATCCACAACCATGCCGTGAGCGACCTTCTGGAGCCAGGTTCGGTGTTCAAGCCAGCCTCTATCCTCGTAGCACTGGACGACGGAGTGGTAGACACCACCTATCATGTGGAAACCGCAGGTGGTGTATGGCCGATGTACGGCAGAGAAATGAAAGACCACAACTGGCGAAAAGGCGGATACGGAATGCTGACCCTCGCACAGACCCTGCGGTACAGTTCTAACATCGGTGTGAGCCGCATCATAGACGACCATTACCGCAACAACCCGGAGAAATTCGTAAAGGGTATCTACCGTACCGGTCTGCACGACGACCTGAAGATTCCACTGGTGGGAGCAACGCCAGCCAGAATCCGCATGCCGCACAGAAACAAGAACGGACAGTATGACAACTGGGCAAAGACCAGTTTGCCATGGATGAGTATCGGATATGAGACCCAGATACCGCCTATCTCTACCCTCACCTTCTACAACACCATCGCCAACAACGGCAAGATGATGCGACCAAGATTCGTGAGCAAGGTAGTGAAGAACGGAGAAACCGTCATGGAATTCCCTCCAGAGGTAATGCGCCCGCAGATAGCCAAGGAGAAGAGCATCAAGGAACTGCAAACCATCCTGGAACAGGTGGTAAGCGTGGGACTGGGAAAGAAAGCCGGTTCGCCTAACTTCAAAGTGGCAGGAAAGACGGGTACAGCCCAGATTTCAAAAGGTGCCGGCGGATATAAGAGTGGCGGTACGAGCTATCTCATCAGTTTCGCAGGCTACTTCCCTGCCGACGCACCACGCTACAGCTGTATCGTCTGCATACAGAAATCCGGTTTGCCAGCTTCTGGTGGTACGATGTGCGGAAAGGTCTTCCATCAGATTTCAGAAGGCATCATGGCGCAGAGTCTGAAGGTTGACGTAAAAGATGCCCGCGACTCAGCATCTGTCTTCGTTCCTGACGTAAAGACAGGCAATATCCTTGCTGCCAACTATGTGCTCAGCCATCTCGGCATCAAGACCAATGCCAACTGGAGTGGCAGCTATGCCGACGGCAACCCTATCTGGGGTAAAGCGGAGCGCGTGGGTAACCACAGCATCAAGCTCATCAGGGAGAAGCAATACGGCAAGAGCATCGTACCTGACATTACCGGAATGGGAGCCCGAGACGCCATCTACAACATGGAGATTCGGGGCATCAAGACCCAGATTATAGGTAGAGGAAAGGTAGTGAAGCAGAGTCTGGTGCCGGGAACGGTCATCAAGAAAGGTGCCGTATGCAGCATTGTACTCGAATAAAACTCAGAAAAGTTATCTGAAGCCCTATATATAATAAGGTGTAGATAAAGAAATATATATATAGAATATAAAACAGAAACAGAATATGAAGTTACAAGAATTACTCAAAAACATCGAGCCGGTTCAGATAATCGGCGATGCTGATGTAGAGGTGTCGGGAGTAAACATCGACTCTCGCAAGATTAAGGAAGGTCATCTCTTCGTTGCCATGAAGGGAACGCAGGTTGACGGCCACAAGTTTATTCCAAAGGCATTGGAGCTGGGCGCAAAGTCGGTTTTGTGCGAAGACATGCCTGAAGAGAAAGTGGAGGGCGTAACTTACATTCAGGTCGCGTCGACCGAGGATGCTGTCGGCAAGGTAGCAACCCTCTTCTACGGTGACCCTTCAAGAAAGCTCAAACTGGTAGGCGTAACAGGTACCAATGGTAAGACTACCATCGCCACCTTATTATATAATATGTTCCGCAAGTTCGGTCATAAGTGTGGTTTGCTCTCTACCGTCTGCAACTACATTGAGGACGAGGCTATCCCTGCCGACCATACCACCCCAGACCCTATCGAGCTGAACATGCTCCTGGGCAAGATGGTAGAGGCTGGCTGCGAGTATGCCTTCATGGAGTGCTCTTCTCATGCCATCGCACAGAAGCGTATCGGAGGATTGCAGTTTGCCGGAGGCTTGTTCACCAACCTCACCCGCGACCACCTCGATTACCACAAGACATTCGAGAACTACCGCAACGCCAAGAAGGCATTCTTCGACGGACTGCCTAAGACAGCCTTTGCCATTACCAATGCCGATGACAAGAACGGCATGATCATGGTACAGAACACCAAGGCTACCGTGAAGACCTACTCTACCCGCAGCATGGCAGACTTCAGAGCCAGAATCCTGGAGTGCCACTTCGGCGGCATGTATCTGGAGATTGACGGCAGAGAAGTGGGCGTACAGTTTATCGGTAAGTTCAACGTGAGCAACCTGCTCGCCGTATATGGTGCAGCCATCATGCTCGGCAAGAAGCCAGAAGATGTGCTCGTAGTGATGAGTACCCTTCACAGCGTAAGCGGAAGACTGGAACCAATCCAGTCGCCAGAGGGCTATACCGCCATCGTTGACTATGCCCATACACCAGATGCGCTGGAGAACGTGTTGAACGCCATCCACGAAGTGCTCGAAGGCAAGGACGGAGAAGTGATTACCGTTTGCGGTGCCGGCGGCAACCGCGACAAGGGCAAGCGCCCGCTGATGGCACAAGAGGCTGTAAAACAGAGCGATAAGGTAATCATCACCAGCGACAACCCTCGTTTCGAGGAGCCACAGGATATCATCAACGATATGCTTGCAGGCCTGAATGCCCAGCAGATGAAGAAGGTGATCAGCATCGCAGACCGCAAGGAAGCCATCCGCACAGCCTGCATGCTGGCTAAGAAGGGCGACGTGATTCTCGTAGCAGGTAAGGGACACGAAGATTACCAGGAGATTAAGGGCGTAAAGCACCACTTCGACGACAAGGAGGTGATTCGCGACATCTTCGGAATTTCACAGAAGTAAAATCAATTAAGAAAAGAAAGAAAAATGTTATACTATCTCTTTAGATTTCTGGAGCAGTGGGGCATCTCAGGTTCTCACATGTGGGGCTACATCTCATTCCGTGCCCTGCTTGCGCTGATTTTATCATTGGTAATCTCTGCCTGGTTCGGCGAGAAATTCATCAAGTATCTCAAGAGTAAGCAAATCACAGAGACACAGCGTGATGCCAGCATCGACCCGTTCGGTGTCAAGAAGATTGGCGTTCCTTCTATGGGTGGCGTCATCATCATCCTGGCTATCCTCGTACCGGTACTGTTACTCGGACGTTTGCGCAACATCTATCTTATCCTGATGATCATCACCACCGTATGGCTCGGCTTTCTCGGTGGAATGGACGACTTCATCAAGATCTTCAAGCGCGACAAGGAAGGCTTGAAGGGTAAATACAAGATTGTAGGACAGATTGGCATCGGACTCATCGTGGGACTGGTGCTCTGGTCTTCACCTGATGTAAAGATGAACGAAAACCTCGCCGTCCAGCGTCAGGGACAGGAAACGGTGATAAAGCATCGTACGGAAGCGAGAAAATCGCTGAAGACCACCATCCCATTCGTCAAGGGACACAACCTCGACTACTCCAGCATTACCGGTTTCTGCGGTAAGTACAAGGTAGCAGCAGGTTGGATTCTCTTCGTCATCATGACCATCTTCGTGGTAACAGCCGTATCAAACGGTGCCAACCTCAACGATGGTATGGACGGAATGTGTGCCGGCAACTCCGCCATCATAGGTGTGGCGCTAGGCATACTTGCGTATGTGTCGTCGCACATCGAGTTTGCCGCCTACCTCAATATCATGTATATTCCTGGTTCTGAGGAGCTGGTAGTATTCTTCTGTGCCTTCATCGGAGCCCTCATCGGTTTCCTCTGGTACAACGCCTACCCTGCCCAGGTATTCATGGGCGATACGGGTTCGCTGACCATCGGCGGTATCATCGCGGTAGGTGCCATCATCATCCACAAGGAGCTGATGTTGCCTATCCTCTGCGGTATCTTCTTCGTAGAAAGCCTCAGCGTGATGATGCAGGTTTACTATTACAAGATAGGTAAGCGGAGAGGTGTGAAGCAGCGTATCTTCAAGCGCACACCTATCCACGACAACTTCCGCACACAGGACAGTCAGCTGGATCCTGACTGCAAGTACCTGTGGAAGAAGCCTCGCAACTGCTTCCATGAATCAAAGATTACCATCCGTTTCTGGATTGTAACCATCATTCTGGCAGCGTTGACCATCATCACATTGAAGATAAGATAAAATACAGGCTCTTATCAGCCCGACAAGTATAGAGAATAAGACAATGAGCAAAATTGTAATTTTAGGAGCTGGCGAAAGTGGCGCAGGTGCAGCCGTGCTGGCAAAGAAAGAGGGATTCGAGGTCTTTGTTTCAGACATGTCAAAGATCAAAGATAACTACAAGAAGTTGATGGATGACCACAACATTGAATGGGAAGAAGGTCACCATACTGAAGAAAAGATTTTAGATGCTGACGAAGTCATCAAGAGCCCTGGTATTCCGAAGGAAGCACCTATGATTCAGAAACTGATGGCTAAGGGTACACCTATCATCAGCGAAATAGAATTTGCGGGCAGATATACTAATGCCAAGATGATCTGTATCACGGGAAGTAATGGTAAGACGACCACTACCTCGCTGATTTACCACATCATCAAGTCAGCTGGCTATGATGTAGGTCTGGCTGGAAATATCGGAAAGAGCCTTGCCCTCCAAGTGGCAGAAACTCCTCACAAGTATTATGTCATCGAGTTGAGCAGTTTCCAGCTCGACAATATGTATGAGTTCCGTGCCAATGTGGCCATTCTACTCAATATCACTCCAGACCATCTGGACCGCTATGAGTTTAAGATGCAGAACTATACCGATGCCAAAATGCGCATCACACAGAACCAGACAGAGGAAGACAGCTTCATCTTCTGGAACGATGACCCTATCGTTACAAAGGAGTTGGCTAAGTACAACCTCAAGTCACACCTCTGCCCATTCTCTGAGTTCAAGGAGGAGGGTTGCGTTGGCTTTATCGAGGACGGCAAATACAAGCTCAACTTCCCTTCAGCTTTCGAAATGCCACAGGCAGACATGAGTCTTCGCGGCAAGCACAACATCTATAATAGTCTGGCTGCAGGCCTGGCATGCAACATCGTAGGCATCGACCACGAGACCCTGCACAAAGGCTTGAGCGACTTCCCTGGCGTAGAGCACCGTCTGGAGAAAGTAGGCAAGTTCCAGGGCGTTTACTATGTGAACGATTCAAAGGCAACCAACGTAGATGCCTGCTGGTATGCGCTGGAGAGCATGACTACCCCTACCATCCTCATCATCGGCGGTAAGGACAAGGGAAATGACTATAACCAGATCAAGGATCTGGTAAAGGAGAAATGTTCAGGTATCGTATATCTCGGAGCCGACAACCAGAAGTTGCACGACAACTTTGACGCACTCGGCATCCCAGTACGCGACACCCACAGCATGAAGGATTGCGTGGCAGCCTGCCAGGAATTGGCAAAGCCGGGCGATACCGTACTCCTCAGCCCATGCTGCGCAAGTTTCGACCTCTTCAAGAACATGGAAGATAGAGGCGAACAGTTTAAGGCGCTGGCAAGAGCTATCGGAGAATAACAGTTTTCAACAAATAGAACAGATAGAACTATAAAGAAATGAATAACAAGAGCATAGGTAATATTTTCAAGGGAGACAAGGTGATCTGGATGGTCTTCTTCTTTCTCTGTATGATAAGCATCGTGGAGGTATATTCTGCCTCCAGCTCCTTGTCGTACAAGACAGGAAACTACATGGCACCTGTCATCCGCCACATCTTGCTCTTGGGAGGCGGTCTGTTCACCATGATTTGCATGCTCAAGGTGAAATGCAAGTACTTCAAGATTGTTACCCCCATCGTGATGGGAATTTCATTACTGTTGCTCGTTCTGGTTCTGGCTACCGGCCAATCTACCAACGGAGCATCCCGATGGTTCTCCCTGATGGGCATACAGTTCCAGCCTTCTGAGATAGCGAAGGGAGCGGTAGTACTGGCTGTAGCACAGATCCTTAGCGCCATGCAAACATCTCAGGGTGCCAACAGAAAGGCTTTCAAGTTCATACTTGTAGCAACCACTCCATTTGTAGGTCTCATCGGACTGGAAAACTTATCCACAGCCATGCTCCTCAGTATCACGATTCTTGCCATGATGCTCATCGGAAGAGTGCCGATGAACCAGATTGGCAAGTTGGTGGGACTGGGCATGATTGTCATCGTCACAGCCTTTGCGGGTATCATGATAGTAGGACAGGACAAGGGCGAAGAAGGCAATAAACCGGAAAATACGCTGACCGAGAAGGTTGAACAGGAACAGGACAAGCCAAACATGGCAGAAAAGATGTTCCATAGAGCCGACACCTGGAAAGCCCGTATTGACAAGTTTATGAACTCCAAACCTGTAGCACCACAGGATGTCGATCTCGACAAGGATGCCCAAGTGGCACATGCCAACATCGCCATCGCCTCTTCCAACATTGTAGGCAAAGGCCCGGGAAACTCGGTAGAAAGAGACTTCCTCTCACAGGCATTCTCAGACTTCATCTATGCCATCATCATCGAAGAAATGGGTATCTGGGGAGCCGCACTGGTTGCATTCCTCTATATCATCCTCCTGTTCAGAGCTGGCAGAATAGCCAACCGGTGTGAGAACAATTTCCCTGCCTTCCTCTGCATGGGACTCGCCATCATGCTGGTTACCCAGGCACTCTTCAACATGGCTGTGGCAGTAGGTTTGGCTCCTGTTACAGGACAGCCACTACCACTCATCAGTAGAGGTGGTACATCTACCATCATCAACTGTCTGTACCTGGGCATCATCCTGAGCATCAGCAGAACAGCCAAGAAGAAAGAGATACCGCAAAATGAGCTTGATGACAGCAAAATGGTGGCTGCCTGAAAAGAGTTTTATAAATTAAGGTAAAAAATGGCAGTAAAATGCCGTTAAATCGATATTTTTTTATACCTTTGCGTTATAAACATGAACGGATATGAATAATGAATTAAGAATTATCATAAGCGGAGGCGGCACAGGTGGTCACATCTTCCCTGCCGTATCCATTGCGAACGCTATCAAGGCGAAGCGCCCTGATGCTAAGATTTTGTTTGTAGGTGCACTCGGCAGAATGGAAATGCAGCGTGTACCTGCTGCGGGTTATGAAATCAAGGGCTTGCCTATCTGCGGCTTCGACAGAAAGCATCTGCTCAAGAACATCGCCGTACTCTTCAAAATATGGAAGAGCCAGCACATGGCAAAGAGCATCATCAAAAACTTCAAGCCTATGGCGGCTGTGGGCGTAGGTGGCTATGCTAGCGGTCCGACTCTCAATGTTTGTGCCAGCAAAGGAATACCTTGCCTCATCCAGGAGCAGAATTCATACGCTGGTGTAACCAATAAGCTTTTGGCCAAGAAGGCTGAAAAAATCTGTGTGGCTTACGAAGGAATGGAGCGTTTCTTCCCTGCAGACAAGATTATCATGACAGGTAATCCTGTTCGCCAAAACGTATTGGAAACTACCATCACCAAGGAAGAAGCACGCAAGCAGTTCGGTCTCGACCCTGAAAAGAAGACCATCCTGCTCGTAGGTGGCAGCCTCGGCGCAAGAACCATCAACGAGAGTGTGCTCCAGCACCTCGACCTGGTAAAGGAAAGCGGCGTACAGTTTATCTGGCAGACAGGTAAATACTATAATGCTGCCATCATGGAGCAGCTGAAAGGTCAGGAGTTGCCAATGCTCAAGGTTACTGATTTCATCAGCGACATGGGGGCAGCTTACAAGGCAGCCGACCTGGTTATCAGCCGTGCAGGTGCCAGCAGTATCAGCGAGTTCTGCCTCATCGGAAAACCGGTTATCCTGGTTCCAAGTCCTAACGTGGCAGAAGACCACCAGACCAAGAACGCCATGGCGTTGGTCAACAAAGATGCTGCCATCTACGTAAAGGATGCCGACGCACCAGAGGTGTTGCTCAAGAAAGCAGTTGACACGGTAAAGGACGAAGCAAAGCTTGATTCGCTCTGTGAGAATATTAAGAAATTAGGATTAAAGAACTCTGCCGACGTCATCGCCGACGAAGTAATCAAATTAGCAACAAAGTAATGGAAATTAAAGATATTAAAGCAGTTTATTTTGTAGGAGCGGGTGGCATCGGAATGAGCGCCATCGCCAGATACTTCCTCAGCAAGAAGTTGGTAGTAGCCGGATATGACAAAACTCCATCTAACCTCACGCACGAACTGGAGAAAGAAGGTATGCTTATCCACTATGAGGAGAATGTAGACCTCATACCAAAAGCCTGTAAGGACGCCAAGACAACATTGGTAGTCTACACACCGGCAATTCCTGCCGAACACAAGGAACTGGTTTTCTTCCATGAGAATGGCTTCACCATCGAGAAGCGTGCTCAGGTTCTGGGTACATTAACCCGTACTCATAAAGGACTATGCGTAGCGGGTACCCACGGAAAGACTTCAACCTCTACCATGTGCGCTCACATCATGCACCAGAGCCATATAGACTGTAATGCCTTCCTGGGAGGTATCTCAAAGAACTATGGCACCAACTATATCCTCTCCGACAAGAGCGACTATGTTGTCATTGAGGCAGATGAGTTTGACCGCAGTTTCCACTGGTTGCGCCCATGGATGAGCGTCATTACGGCTACAGACCCAGACCATCTCGACATCTACGGAACAAAAGAGGCTTATCTGGAAAGTTTCCGTCACTATACAGAACTGATCCAGCCGGGCGGTGCGCTCATCATCCACAAAGGTCTGGAGATGAAACAACACGTACAGGACGGCGTCAAGATATACGAATACAGCCAGGACGAGGGCGACTTCCATGCAGAGAACATCAGGATAGAGAATGGAGGAATCACCTTCGATTTCATCTCTCCTATCGAGAACGTAACGGGCGTAGAACTCGGACAGCCTGTGCCTATCAACATCACAAACGGTGTGGCAGCAATGGCAATGGCACAGTTGAATGGCTGTACAGCCGATGAACTCCGTAACGGCATGAAGACCTACGGAGGAGTTGACCGCCGTTTCGACTTTAAGATCAAGAACGACAAACTGGTATTCCTATCTGATTATGCTCATCATCCAAAGGAGATTTATCAGAGTGCGAAGAGTATCAGAGAGTTGTATAAGGACCGTAAGATAACAGCCATCTTCCAGCCTCACTTGTATACTAGAACCCGCGACTTCTATCAAGATTTCGCCAATAGTTTGAGTCTTTTGGACGAGGTAATTCTCTGCGACATCTATCCAGCTCGCGAGCAGCCTATTCCAGGAGTAACCTCCAAGCTTATCTACGACAATCTGAAACCAGGTGTAGAAAAGAGCATGATTCACAAAGAAGACGTTCTTGACCTGGTAAAGAATCGAGACTTCGATGTTCTAGTTATCTTAGGAGCTGGCGATTTGGACAACTATGTTCCACAAATTACCAAAATACTTGAAGAAAAATAAATGCATATCAATTGGAAGAAAACCATCATCATCGCACTGGATTTAGTACTCGGTACTTATCTGGTATTCGCTTTCACCAGGTTTAACAAACCTGATGAAACGAAGTTGGTATGCACCAAGGTGAACATCAACATACAAGATGAGATGACCAATGGCTTTCTGAATGCGAAGGAAATCAAGAAACGACTGGAAACAAGGAAACTCTATCCGCTGGGGGAACCGCTCAAAGAGGTGAACGCCCGCAAGATAGAAGAAACCTTGAAGACCAGTCCTTTCGTCAAGACGGCAGAATGCTCAAAGACTCAGGATGGTCTTGTAGACATCTACCTCACCCAACGCATGCCAATCGTCAGGATCAAAAGCATCAGCAACGAGGACTATTACATTGATGACCACAATCAGATTATGCCCAACACGAACTATACGTGCGACATCATCATCGCAACGGGCTACATCAACAAGTGGTATGCTAAAAAATACATCTCATTGCTAAGCAAAGCGCTGATGACAAACGAGCTCTGGCGAAACCAGATAGAACAGATCAATGTTCTGTCTGACAGAGGAATAGAACTGGTACCGCGAGTAGGCAACCACATTATATATATAGGTAACCTGCCAGAGACCAACCTCATCGACAAACGGGAGCAAGCCATCAACGATTTCGTCAACAAGAAGATGAATCGATTAGAGAAATTCTATAAGTATGGACTCTCACAAGCTGGTTGGAACAAGTATTCGTATATCAATATTGAATTCGACAACCAGATTATATGTAAAAAGCATAAAAATAGCTAATTAGAAAATAGAAACAGATTAAGATAACACATAAGAACTATGCCAAAGGAATTTATTGTAGCTATCGAACTTGGCTCATCTAAGATGACAGGTATAGCAGGTCAGAAGAATTTGGACGGCAGCATCACCGTACTTGCCACCGTAGAGGAAGATTCATCTTCTTGCATCAGAAAGGGTGTGATCTATAACATTGACAAAACCTGCCAATGTTTGACCAACATCATCAAGAAGTTGAAAAATATACTGAAACAAGATATCGTCCAGGTCTATGTAGGCGTGGGCGGTCGCTCTATACGCAGTATCAAGAACGTCATTGTCAAAGATCTCCCAGGTAACACCATCATCTCACAAGAGATGATCAATGAACTGATGGATATCAACCGCAACATGACCTATCCGGACCAGGAAATCCTGGATGCTGCAACTCAGGAATACAAGATAGACAACCAATACCAGATAGACCCTGTAGGAATACAGTGTAACCATCTGGAAGGCATCTTCCTGAATATACTTTGGCGCAAGAACTTCTATAACAATATCAATACCTGTTTTGAGAATGCCAACATTCCAATTGCAGAAATGTATCTCGCTCCTTTGGCTATGGCTGACAGCGTATTGACAGACTCAGAAAAGCGTGCCGGATGTATGCTTGTTGACTTGGGTGCCGACACGACAACCGTTTCTGTATATTATAAAGGTATACTCCGTCATCTCTCTGTCATCCCATTGGGCAGCGGCAACGTGACCAAAGACTTAACTTGTCTTCAGATTGAAGAGCCTGATGCAGAAAAGATGAAGCTCAAGTATGCCAAGGCTTATACCGATATCAACAATATCGACCCAACCCTGAACTACCCTATCGACAAGGATAGAGTGGTTGAAAGCAAGAAGTTCATCGAAATCGTAGAAGCACGCGTAGAGGAAATCGTAGAAAACGCATGGTTCCAGATTCCTGTGGAATTCTCAGATAAGCTGTTGGGTGGTATCATCCTTACAGGTGGCGGCAGCAACATGCCTGAAATCGATAAGGTTTTCAAGACACATACCCACATCGACAAGGTACGCATCGCCAAGTTTGTTTCTCAAACTGTCAACTCCAAGGATCCTAAGATTACCAACCACGATGGTACTATGAACACCGTATTGGGACTCTTGGCTAAGGGTGACATGAATTGTGCTGGTGACGAAATCGGCACAGACCTCTTCAGCAATTCTGCAGAGAAACCACTTGCAGCCGAGCAGCACAAGGCTCCAAGAAATCCTAACGAGACAGCCGGCAAGGGCGTAGTTCTGACGGCGGCTGAAAAAGCGGCTGCTGATGAGGCTGCCCGCAAGCAGAAAGAACTGGAAGAAGCTGAGGCAAGACTTCTGGCTGAAAAAGAAGCAGAAGAGGAAGAAAAGAAACGCAAGGAAAACAGTCTCATCCATAAAATGATGAGAGGTTTCAAGAAGTTTGTGAAAGATACCATTTCTGAGGAAGAATAAGATGCCAAAACGGCTATCAGAAAACAGATTTCACAACGAGGCAGATAATAGAATCAGATTGATAAACCCTATAAAGATTATACAACTATGCTAGATAATGGAAACACTCCTCATATCCTTGACTTTGGGGAGCCAGAAAAAGAAAATAGCATCATCAAGGTGATTGGTGTTGGTGGTGGCGGTGGAAATGCCGTCAACCACATGTATCGCGAAGGTATCCACGACGTAAGCTTCGTGCTCTGCAACACCGACAACCAGGCGCTTAACGACTCGCCAGTACCTGTACACCTGCAGTTAGGTAAGGAAGGTCTGGGTGCAGGTAACAAACCTGCCAAGGCACGCCAGGCTGCCGAAGAGACCCTTGAGGATATCAAGAATATGCTCAACGATGGAACCAAGATGGCATTCATCACAGCAGGTATGGGTGGTGGTACCGGTACAGGTGCTGCACCTGTCATCGCCAGAGTAAGTAAGGAGTTAGGCATTCTTACCGTTGGTATCGTAACCATTCCTTTCCGTTTCGAAGGTCCTAAGAAGATTGACCAGGCGCTGGATGGTGTAGAGGAAATGTCAAAGCATGTAGATGCCTTGCTGGTAATCAACAACGAACGTCTCCGCCAGATTTATCCAGACCTTGCCGTTCTCGATGCCTTCGGCAAAGCAGACGACACCTTGAGTGTGGCTGCCAAGAGTATCGCTGAAATCATTACAGTACATGGTCTCATCAACCTCGACTTCAATGACGTGAAGACCGTATTGAAGGATGGTGGTGTGGCTATCATGAGTACAGGTTACGGCGAGGGAGAAGGAAGAGTAAAGAAGGCAATAGAAGATGCCTTGAACTCACCACTCCTTAACGATAATGACGTATTCAACTCAAAGAAGATTCTGCTCAGCATCGCATTTGCAAGCGAGAAGAAGGACAATCCAGGCTTGACCATGGACGAGATGAATGATGTCAACGACTTTATGGAAAAATTCGGTGATGACTTCGAATTGAAATGGGGTCTTGCCATTGACCCTGAATTGGGAAGCCGCGTAAAGGTAACCGTTCTTGCAACCGGTTTCGGACTCGAGGATGTAGAGGGCATGAACCGCCATCTCAAGAAGCATACGGAGGAAGAATCTCGCCGTCTCGCTGAAGAAGAGGAGAAACGTGCTGAAAGAGAAGACCGCCGCAAGCGCTATTATGGCAGCGATGGCAATACAACCCAGTACAAGCGTCACCCACACATTTTCCTGTTCCGTCAGGAAGATCTTGACAACGAGGATGTCATCCTACAGGTTGAAAACACGCCTACCTATAAGCGTACCCGACAGACTCTGGAAGAGATCCGCAATATTGCTTCTGGCAACACAGAGCCAAAAGAAGACAATAACGATGATGCTTCTTCTGTACAGGGCGTCATCAGTTTTGCCTAAACAGAGAATACAGGCTAGGTTTATTTCAGGTTTACGCCAAGTAAGCGAGGAAACCAGAAATGACTAAGCAAAAAGTTCCTGAAGGACAGAAAAGCTCTTCATTTCAGGAAAATCCGGCAAATGAAGTTTATAATACTCCAATATCACCTCTACACACCTGTTCCGTTCGATACGGGACATTGTGTAGAGGTGCATTGTTTTATACTCTAAACGAAACAAAGACACAAGCCGCATAGAATCTTCCTTATTTAAATAATGTACGTGGGAAGGAACATGTGCAACAAAACATCCATCTACCAAATCAAAATAATCGCCAGACATACCGCTTTCTATATTGGGCATAAAGCCTAAATGAAAAGACAGCTGTATCATAAAGACAATATGGAAATTACCAATAGAACCTTTAGCCCGGTCTAACCATTCGATACTGTTTTGTACGAAAAGATAGAGCACGCCATTAGCCTGCTCATGACGGGTGGCATACGAAAGCAGTTCTGCCAAGAACATGGAAATGCCCAGTTTGTATGGAGAAAAAGGGATATCAACAAATGGAATCAGAATCGAGACATCTCTAAGACGCTGCAGATTTGACTTAGGGCGATAATCAAATTCGAGATTCAAGACCATGAGCGGTTGGAAAAGCTGCCGTTTTATCTTTCCCTTCGATGACTTAGGTACACGCACCATAAAAGAGAGTCTTCCCAACTTTTCGGTGAAGAAATCCACGATAAGTTGAGAGTCTCCATACTTGATGGTTTGCAACACGATAGCACTAGTTTTTATCTCCATTTTGCCTAATATTAGTAAAAAACAGGGCAAAAATACAAAAAAATGCGCATTTAGCGAAAATTTTCCACAAAAAATTTGCTAGATTCAAATAAAAGTAGTAACTTTGCACCCGCAAATAAGCAATGGTCCCTTCGTCTATCGGTTAGGACGAGAGATTTTCATTCTCTAAAGAGCAGTTCGACTCTGCTAGGGACTACAAACATTTAAGAAATAAAAAAAATAACATAAAGAAGATGGCAAATCACAAATCATCAATCAAGAGAATCCGTCAGGACAAGAAGAAGGCTTTGCACAACAAGTATTATGCAAAGACTATGCGCAATGCTGTCCGCAAGTTGCGCAACATGTCTGACAAGGAAGAGGCTGCAAAGCTCTATCCTACAGTTCAGAAGCTTTTAGACAAGTTGGCTAAAATCAACGTTATCCACGACAACAAGGCTGCAAACTTGAAGTCTGGTCTTACAAAGCACATTGCTAAGTTGGCCTAACTTATAAGTCAAAGCAAAGAAATAAATAAGGCTGCAATCCTTTATAGGGGTCGCAGCCTTATTCTTTTTCTATGAACCCGACTACCCATTTCCTGCATCATAAAATCTTCCCATCACAACCAGTTTATACTACAACATACCCTATAAAAACGCGCAAAACGATTATAAAACAGCTTTTTCAAGACACTTTTGCCGCTAAAGTTCACATTCTACGTTTTTTCTTCACTTTTTGGTGATTTTTCACAAACAAAAGTTCCTGTTTCTCAGCTTTTTTTAGTATCTTTGCACGGAAATAAGACAATACTAAAATGGCAGAAAATCAAAACAACGCAAATAATTACTCTGCGAGTAACATTCAGGTTCTGGAAGGCCTGGAAGCTGTTCGCAAACGTCCGGCGATGTATATTGGTGACATCTCCGAAAAGGGTCTTCATCACTTGGTAAACGAGACAGTAGACAACTCTATTGACGAAGCAATGGCGGGCTACTGTACCGACATCGAAGTTACCATCAACGAAGACAACTCTATCACCGTAGAAGACAATGGTCGTGGTATCCCTGTGGATATGCACGAGAAACTACATAAATCAGCCCTCGAAGTCGTTATGACCGTGCTTCACGCAGGTGGTAAGTTCGACAAGGGTTCTTACAAGGTATCTGGCGGTTTGCATGGTGTGGGTGTAAGTTGTGTGAATGCACTTTCTACCCACATGTTGTCACAGGTGTTCCGTGGTGGCAAAATCTACCAGCAGGAATATGAGAAGGGTAAGCCTCTCTATCCGGTTAAGGTGGTAGGTGAAACCAACAAGCGCGGTACACGCCAGCAGTTCTGGCCAGATCCAACCATCTTTACTCACACTGTCTATAAGTGGGATATCATCGCCAACCGTATGCGCGAGTTAGCTTTCCTTAATGCAGGCATCAAGATTACCTTGAGAGATTTGCGCCCTGACGAGGAAGGAAAGACCAAGGAGCAGGTTTTCCACGCTAAGGATGGTTTGAAGGAATTCGTCCGTTACGTAGACCGTCACCGCACTCATCTCTTCGATGACGTCATTTATCTGAAGACAGAGAAGCAGGGTATTCCTATCGAGATTGCTGTGATGTACAATACAGATTACTCAGAGAACATCCACTCATACGTCAACAACATCAACACCATTGAGGGTGGTACTCACCTGACAGGTTTCCGTATGGCGTTGACCCGCACCTTGAAGGCTTACGCTGAAGCAGACCCAACCATCTCTAAGCAGATTGAAAAGGCAAAGGTAGAGATTGCACCAGAAGACTTCCGCGAGGGTCTTACTGCCGTTATCTCCATCAAGGTAGCTGAGCCTCAGTTTGAGGGACAGACCAAGACCAAGCTCGGTAACAGCGAGGTACAGGGTGCCGTTCAGCAGGCTGTAAACGAGGCTTTGTCTGATTACCTGGAGGAGCATCCAGACGAGGCTAAGCGCATCTGCGAAAAGGTTGTCCTGGCTGCTACTGCCCGCATCGCTGCCCGCAAGGCACGTGAGAGTGTACAGCGCAAGAACTTCATGACAGGTGGCGGTCTTCCTGGCAAACTTGCCGATTGCTCAATGAAGGACCCTAAAGAATGCGAGATCTTCCTCGTCGAGGGTGATTCCGCCGGTGGTTCTGCCAAGCAGGGTCGCGACCGTTTCCGTCAGGCTATTCTCCCATTGCGTGGTAAGATTCTGAACGTAGAAAAGGTACAGTGGCACAAGGTATTCGAAGCAGAGTCTGTCATGAACATCATCCAGAGTATCGGTGTCCGTTTCGGTGTAGACGGCGAAGACAGCAAAGAGGCTAATACAGACAAGTTGCGTTACGACAAGATTATTATCATGACCGATGCCGACGTCGATGGTTCTCACATCGACACATTGATTATGACACTCTTCTATCGTTTCATGCCAAAGGTTATCGAAGAAGGCCATCTGTATATCGCTACCCCACCACTCTACAAGTGTACTTATCGCAGCAAGGTAAGCGAATATTGCTATACAGAACAACAGCGCCAAGCATTCATCGACAAGTATGGAGATGGATTAGAAGACAAGAACATCCACACCCAGCGATACAAAGGTTTGGGTGAGATGAACCCAGAGCAGCTTTGGGAAACCACTATGGACCCATCTACACGCTTGCTCAAACAGGTTACTATCGAGAACGCAGCCCAGGCTGATGAGATCTTCTCTATGTTGATGGGTGATGATGTGGAACCACGCCGCGAATTTATCGAGCAGAATGCCACATACGCAAACATCGACGCTTAAGACAATTCAACTAATTTACATAAGGGGCTGTGCCATTTACCTACAAATGACACAGCCTCTGCTTGTATAAAACCCAACAAACCAACTTATGAAACATTTACTTATCTCTTGCCTATTACTCTCTGCAGCAGGCACACTTCAGGCTGCCCCGAAGAGTAATATTCCACCGCTGAAGCTTTGGTACAATAAGCCGGCTACAGCCTTTGAAGAATCGCTACCTATAGGTAACGGCAAGTTAGGTGCATTGATTTATGGTGGAGCCAACAATGACTCTATCTATCTCAACGACATCACCTTGTGGACAGGAAAACCTGTCAATCGCGAGGAAGGAGGGGATGCCTACAAATGGATACCTAAGATTCGCGAGGCTCTGTTCAAAGAAGATTACAAGGCAGCCGATTCTCTACAACTGCATGTACAAGGACACAATTCAGAATATTATCAGCCACTTGCCATCATCAATATCAAAGATGCAAATAAAGGACAATTCAGCAACTACAAGCGCGAATTGAGCCTTGACAACGCTATGGCGGCATTGAGTTATACAAGAGGGGGAATAAAATACCAGCGAGAGTATTTCGCATCACATCCGGACAAGATGATTGCTATTCGCCTAACAGCTTCCCAGAAGAAAGCCATCAACTGCGATATCTCTCTCACCTCTCTAATTCCTCATCAGGTAAAAGCTTCCAATAAGCAGCTCACCATCACGGGGCATGCTATGGGAAAGCCTGAGAACAGTACCCACTTCTGCTCCATCCTCAGCATCAAGAACCAGGACGGAACCATTACAGCCTCAGATTCTACTCTCCATCTGCAGGACGTAAGCGAAGCGGTTATCTATTTAGTGAGTGAAACCAGCTACAACGGATTCGACAAGCATCCTGTAAAAGAAGGGGCTCCATATATTGAAAAGGTTAACGACAATGCCTGGCACTTGGTCAACTATACCTACCCAGAGTTAAAACAGCGTCATATAACCGACTATCAGAACATCTTCAACCGTGCCAAGTTTGCACTCAAGGGAGCTAAGTTCGACAACAGACGAACCACCGACCAGCAACTCTTTGATTACACAGAGAAAGAAGAGCAAAACCCTTACCTGGAAATGCTATACTTCCAATATGGAAGATATCTTCTGATCAGCTGTTCGAGAACTCCCGGCATTCCGGCCAATCTTCAGGGTCTTTGGGCTCCGGCACGAAAATCTCCTTGGCGTGGAAACTACACCATCAACATCAACCTGGAAGAAAACTATTGGCCAGCAGAAGTTACCAATATGTCTGAACTAGTAATGCCTGTAGACGGACTGGTGAAAGCCATGTCTGTAACAGGAAAATATACAGCAAAGCACTATTATGGAATTGAGAATGGCTGGTGCGGTGGACACAACACTGATGCATGGGCGATGACAAACCCTGTTGGAACCAAGAAAGAAAGTCCTAAGTGGAGCAACTGGAACATGGGAGGTGCCTGGCTTGTACAAACCTTATGGGATCACTACGATTACACCCGCGATAAGGAATATCTACGCCAGACAGCCTATCCATTGATGAAAGGTGCAGCAGACTTCATGCTAGACTGGATCATAGAGAATCCTAAGAAACCGGGCGAACTGATTACTGCCCCTTGCACTTCACCTGAGGCAGAATATATCACCGACAAGGGCTATCAAGGCTGCAGTTTCTATGGAGGTACTGCCGATCTTGCCATCTTGAGAGAATTGTTTAAAAACACACTCAAAGGTGCTCAGATTCTCGGTATAGATCAAGCTTATCAGGCAAAGTTACAGGATGCAATCAATCGTCTGCACCCTTATCAGATAGGAAAGCGCGGCAATCTGCAGGAATGGTATTACGATTGGGATGACCAGGATTGGCATCATCGCCACCAGTCACACCTTCTCGGTTTGCACCCATTCTATCAGATTTCATTAGATAAGACTCCTGATTTAGCTGCAGCTGCTGCCAAGACTCTTGAGATAAAAGGAGACTTCTCTACCGGTTGGAGCACAGGATGGCGCATCAGTTTATGGGCTCGCCTGCACAGAGCAGACAAGTCATATTCTATGATCAGGAAATTGCTTAACTATGTACATCCGGGCAATTACAACAATCCGAAGAATCGCCCTTCAGGAGGAACCTATCCAAATCTCTTCGATGCTCACCCACCATTCCAGATTGATGGCAACTTCGGAGGCACAGCAGGTGTATGTGAGATGCTGATGCAATGCGATGGCGAGACTATGCATCTTCTTCCTGCTCTACCTAAAGAATGGCCAGCAGGCGAAATTAAGGGTATCAAAGCGCGAGGAAACTACGAGATTGATCTCGTATGGAACAATGGAAAAGTCAGCAAAGTTTCCATCACCAGTAAGAATGCCGGTAACCTGACCGTCAAGTATAATGGTAAGCTGAAAGCATTAAGCTTTAAAGCTGGCGAAACAAAACTCATAAAATAGACAAATTATCATCTATGAGATATTTTACAATTCTCATCTTTACAACTCTCTGGGTACTGAATTCCTATGCACAGGAATTCGGTACCCATTGGGTATCATACCCATTCCCCAACGATTCTTCTGAGATATTATACAGGAAAATCTATCATCTTGACCAAAAGCCTTTAAAGGCTGAGATAAGCATGGCAAGTGGAGGAAATACCCGTCTATACATCAACGAAAGAAATGTTACGCCAAGCATTTTCAACGAAGGAGCCAGAGACAGCATCCTTCTGATGCAATCTACAGATATCTCCAGATATCTGAAAAAGGGAGAGAATATCATCGCAGTTTGGTATGCACCAGGAAGAACAAGAAGCAAAAGCAAACAACTGTCATTGGAATTTTATGGCTGGTATACTGACTCTGTTCCTTTTTATCATAAAGCAGACGAAACATGGTGGTGCAAACCGTTGAAGGGGTGCAGTTACAACGAAAAAGAACACTTTGATAATAGAATATACACTACTGAGTGGAAATCGGCAGAATACCAATCTTCAGGATGGGTTCATCCGACAGGTGCCTTCAATGATACGGTAAACTATATCTTTGTAGACCAGCTGCCATACCTCACCCAGAACAAACTTCAAATGGTATTAGAACCATACGAGGAGGAATTCGATCATCAGGGATGCCGTATAGACTTCGGACGTCCGTTCCGTGGAAACATCCGGCTCACGATACGCAATGCCAGCAAAGGAACAACACTTCATATTAACGGAAACCAATATGTATGCAGTGGCGAAATGGACGAGCAAGCCTATTACCGTTTCCATGCTGAACAACAAAAAGATTTCATGATAACTTGGGATAAAGGCTTCAGAAGAAGTAATATCACAAATATAGAAGGATTAGAGATTTCGGAATAAGCTCAACAGCGTTTCGAAATCTCTTTTTTATAAAACAAAAAAAGACTTCGGAACTATTATCTTCCAAAGTCTCTAACTGAACTTAATCTTCCAATTCGGTAAGTACTTGCTCTGCCACTTCGCAAAGCTCATCATACCATTCCTTGCCGAATTTCTCTACCAACGGACCCTCCAAGAACTTATAAACCGGAAGATTCAACTCCTCTCCTTTCTTGATGGCATCCTTGCAGATACGCCATTTGTTATAGTTGATGCCATACACCTCGTTGCCGAAATCCTTGGCACGGATAGGATACAAGGCACAGGAGATAGGCTTCTTGAACTTCGACTTACCTTCGCGATAAGCACGTTCCAAGGCACAGAGACAACAGTTAGGAATCGTATGCCCATCGCCTAAATCTTTCAAGTCCTGATAGCAGGTAAACACACAATCCTTACCATTCACAATGCTCGTTACCAAATCGCCTTCAATATCGGTATAAGCCACGCCCTGCTTATCAATGATAGCCTGGGCAGATGCCGAGAGATCATCCCAAACTACATCCAGCGCATTCTCTATCTCCATGATTTCATCCAGGGTAACAGGAGCTCCCGCATCGCCTTCGATGCAGCACTCGCCCTTGCAGGCATCAAGGTCGCAACAGAATTTTTCGGTGATAATATCAGGTGAAACCAATACGTTGCCCACCTGCAGAATACGCAGTTCGTCTTTCTTCATAATGTTTTTTGAGATGAATAAATTTCTTTGAATGTATAATAAAAATAATGATAGCTACCCATGAGTGGATAGCTATATATTAATAGGTGTACCTACCATTGGATAGGCGCAATTCCGTTCTGCTGCAGATATGCATTGCAACGGGAAAAATGATGATTGCCAAACCATCCGCCTCTGTTGGCTGATAATGGCGAAGGATGAACGCTTTCCAATATCAGGTGCTTACTCGTGTCAATGAGTTTTGCCTTGCTTCGGGCATAACCGCCCCAGAGGATAAACACCAAGTGCTCCTTATCCTTGCTGAGCGCCTTGATGGCAGCATCGGTAAACTCCTCCCAGCCTTTGCGCTGATGACTCGCAGCCTGATGGGCACGAACGGTAAGGGTGGCGTTGAGCAACAATACTCCCTGCTTTGCCCAGCGGGTTAAATCGCCCGTGGCTGGCATCGGAGTGCCGAGATCCATCTGAATCTCCTTGAATATATTAATCAATGATGGTGGGAAAGTGATTCCGTCCGGCACAGAGAAACTCAGTCCCATCGCCTGACCCGGCTCATGGTATGGATCCTGTCCGATAATCACTACCTTCACATCATCAAAAGGACAGAGATTGAAGGCATTGAAAATCAAGCGACCAGGAGGATAACAGGGCGTACGCAGGTATTCCTCTTTCACGAAGTTTGTGAGGTCAACAAAATACTGCTTGTCGAACTCTTCTCCTATATGCTGTTTCCAACTTTCTTCTATCTTTACGTTCATGCTTAATATAAATTCAAAAGTACCTTAAGATACTTACGCAAGTATCCTAAGATACTTGGCCAAGTATCTTAGGATACTTTTTTGAGGTATATAAAATCGTTTTTACTTGTTGTCAGAAATCAAGTTCTCACCTGTCATATCTGCAGGCTTCTCCAAGCCCATGATATGGAGGATAGAAGGAGCTACGTCTGCCAAACGACCATCCTTAACGGTAGCTGAGTTGTTGTCAGTTACGTAGATGAATGGAACTGGGTTCAAAGAGTGAGCGGTGTTTGGTGTACCGTCCTCGTTGATAGCGTGGTCTGCATTACCGTGGTCAGCGATGATGATAGCCTCATAATCGTTAGCCTTAGCAGCCTCGATAACGTCCTTTACGCAGTTGTCAACAGCGTGAACAGCCTTAGCGATAGCGTTGTAGATACCTGTGTGACCTACCATATCGCCATTAGCGAAGTTTACAACGATGAAGTCGTACTCCTGAGTGTTGATTGCACCAACCAACTTATCCTTTACCTCGCAAGCGCTCATCTCTGGCTTCAAGTCGTAAGTAGCCACCTTTGGAGAAGGAACCAGGATACGGTCCTCGCCCTCGTATGGAGTCTCACGACCACCATTGAAGAAGAATGTTACGTGAGCATACTTCTCTGTCTCTGCAGTGTGGAGCTGCTTCTTGCCCTGTGCGCTCAAGTACTCGCCGAGAGTGTTCATTACGTTCTCCTTAGGGAAGAGGATGTGAACGCCCTGGAAGCTTGCATCGTATGGAGTCATGCAGTAGTACTGCAAGTCCTTGATGGTGTGCATGCCTTCCTCTGGCATATCCTGCTGAGTCAATACCTGTGTCAACTCCTTGGCACGGTCGTTACGGTAGTTGATGAAGATAACAACATCACCCTCCTGGATAGTACCATCAACCTTAGAGTTATTGATTGGCTTGATGAACTCATCAGTTACGTCCTCATCATAGCTCTCCTGCATTGCCTTCACCATATCGTCAGCCTGCTTACCCTTACCCTCAACGAGCAAGTCGTATGCTTCCTTCACACGGTTCCAGCGCTTGTCACGGTCCATAGCATAGAAACGACCTACGATGCTTGCGATGTGTGCACCATTCTTGTCGCAGCAAGCCTGAACCTCCTCGATGAAGCCCTTACCGCTCTTAGGGTCTGTATCACGACCATCCATGAAGCAGTGAACGTATGTCTCCTTCAAACCATATTCCTTACCAATCTCAATCAACTTGAAGAGGTGATCCAAAGAAGAGTGAACACCACCGGTAGAAGTCAAGCCCATCAAGTGGAGCTTCTTACCTGTCTTCTGAGCATAGCTGTAAGCGTTGATAATCTCCTGATTCTTCAAGATGTCACCGCTCTCGCAAGCCTTGTTGATCTTAACGAGGTCCTGATATACCACACGACCAGCACCGATGTTGAGGTGACCTACCTCAGAGTTACCCATCTGACCGTTAGGAAGACCTACGTCCTCGCCACAAGTCTGGAGAGTAGAATGTGCTGAAACTGCTGTCAAATAATCGAGATAAGGAGTTGGAGTTTTGAAGATAACATCACCCTTATCATGCTTACCGATTCCCCATCCGTCGAGAATCATTAAAAGAGCTTTTTTTGCCATAATTACATAAAATAATTTAAATTCGAATTTCAGTGTGCAAAGTTACAACAAAATAGGTGAAGGACAAAATAAATTAAGATAAAAAAACTTCCACCTTTCTAAAAAGATGAGAGTTGATAACAAGATCAACAGGTTCGCAGGATATATCCCTTCTTGATGACTGCTTCGATACTTACCTTTTCATCTAGGTTCAATGCCCGGCGAAGATAGGTAATCTGCACGTTCAGGGCAAGGGAATTGGAGTATGAGTCATCACCCCATACTTCATTCAGTATGAAATCCCGCTCTACAAGCTGGTTCTGGTTCTCGGCAAGAAGCTTCAGAATTTCAGCTTGACGAGATGTGATGACTACTCTGGAATTACCACATAGCAGTTCATTCTGTGCATAGTAGAAAGCAATGGAACCGATAAAAACAGCAGATTCTTCACCTTTGTCGTCTTCTTTCGGTTGCTTCAACTCATAAATCATATTCTTCAGGAACTCATGGCGAATGCCATCAATGCGTTTCTGGAAGACTATGGTCTTAACCAGATAATACAGACATCCTATCAAGATGAAAAAGAGAAAGATGCTTCCTATCAATTGCCACATCATGGCTTTGAGCGTTCGAGTAATAGGAATGGGCACCTGAAAAGAAATACCTTGGCGAAACATTGGGTTCGTCTGATACTTTACCGTCACCACACGTGACCATCTGCCTTCGACATCATATTTTGCATTCAGGAAGACAGTCTTGTAATCCAGATGGCGAAAAAAGGATATCTTCCCATATCCCTTATCATCCAGTAATCTTTGATAAGAAGCCAACGAGGGATGCTTACCTATATTAGCCAGATATCTGCTGATGATGAGATAAGCATCATCACCCGTAAGATCAGGATCATTCAAACGGACAAGAAAGCGGTGATTGTTCCAAAAAGAAAGCGTAGTACGGCTACATCCCTTCTTCATATCATATTCAGATTCTATCTTAAGCATAACCGTATCTCTTCTACCTTTCGTAGATGAATTCTCCTGCAACTTTTTTCTATTCTTCAAATCTTGCGCTAACACTTCATCACAATCCTTCTTAAATTGCTCTACCTGCTGGTCTAAGCTATATTGACATTGAAGATGGAGCCAATATGCCTGCGTGCAGAACAACAATACGATTGCTACTCCACATACCATCCATACTATTTTCAGTTTGCTGTTACTGTTCATACGTTCCTGATTTTTTGAATTTGACGGCAAAGTTACTGAAAAATCCGTAAACAAAGGCAAGAGTAATAAAATAATAATAGGCGAAAAGAAGCAAAAGTAATAACTCAGTAACAGAAATCATCGATTTCATCGGATAATCTCAGTATTTTTGCATCACAAAAACGAATGAAACAGATAAAATAATGAATAAAAAGACGAAGATTATGAAAAAGGTATTATTAATAGCATGGCTTGCATTATATGCTTGCATGCTCCAAGCGCAAACAGTAAACCTGTTCGATGAATCAAGCATCGGCATGGGAGATTCCATAGATCAGGTAAAGTATCAGGTAGTATATGATGCCGAGTATATTTACGAAAAGAAATATACCAAGACCGACACCCTCATTGGCCGCATCGAAGAGAAAATGCTCTTGCAGATTGGCAACAAGTATTCCGCATTCTACAGTTATCCGATATTCCAAAGAGACTCTACCATCTCCGCAAATATGGCAAAAGGAATACCTGTCAATTTCTCCGGTAATGGCGGACAGATTAATTGGAAAGTATATAAGAACTATCCAGAACAGGGCAAGACTGCCTATCTCGATTTCTTTGCTGCCGACAGATATTTGTGCATTGAACCGATGGAACCGATAGACTGGCAACTCACAGACAGCATCGATTCCATCTGCGGTTACGAGTGCCACCAGGCTATTGCCAAGTTTAAGGGTAGAACATGGATTGCATGGTATACGGAAGACATCCCTATTGACAATGGTCCCTGGAAGCTGAGCGGACTGCCGGGATTGATACTCAAGGCTCACGACTCCGAGAACGATTATGGATTTACGGCTGTAGGACTCACTACAGACAAAGGCTCCACACCTATCTATTATAAAGGTAAGACATTCGAGCCTATCGACCGCAAATCATTGACCTCCATTTACAAGAAATACTATGCCGACCCTATCGGCTATCTGCTTCAAGATGCCAAGTATGCTGCAATTGTAAAGATCAAGGATGAAAAAGGAAATATCCTGAAGCATTCCAAGCGTGCTGAGCCATACAATCCGATTGAAAGATAATTAGCAGTTTACTTTTTTTTCCTGACAAGCGTCTTAAAGACATTAGCAAGATCAGTGTCTAAGGTAAAATAGAAAAGAGAGAAAAAAGATGAAGAAAATAATAGTTCTTTTCACTATTCTGTTCGTGGCGTGCCATGCGTTTGCCCAAGAGAAGATTAGCGGTTATGTGGAAGATTCACTTACACACAACCGTCTGACCAACGTATCGGTTACGCTACTGCGCAATGGAAAGCCCTTGAAGTTTACACGCAGCAAGGAAGACGGAACTTTCCTGATTTCCATAGCACAAAAGCAAACTGGCGATATGCTGCAAGCTTCCTATATGGGCTATAAAAAGCAAAAAACGGCGGTTTCATCAGAAAAAGAAACCATCATCAGTATGACTTCAACAGCTTTTGTCTTGAAGGAAGTACAAGTAAAAGGCTCTCGCATCACAGGTCGAGACACCATATCTTTCGACCTCACCCGCTTTGCCAACAAACGAGATAACTCACTGAAAGATGTACTGAAAAAACTGCCAGGCGTGGATATAGAGAAGAATGGTCGTATCAACTACAATGGTAAGCCCATCAACCGATTCACTGTGGAAGGTCTCGACCTGACCGGTGGCAAATATAACCAACTAGAGGAGAACATCAAGGCAAAAGATGTGAAAAAGGCTGAAGTCATTGAGCATGACCAGCCTATCAAGGCGCTCCAGAACAAGACCTTTACGGATAATGTAGCGATGAACATCGCCCTGAAAGACAGTGCTCGCAACAAACTGATGTCCACCCTCAAGCCTTACATGCTCGTAGGGCATCCGTCCCACGTAGGCGGAAGCATCAATATCATGCAAATTGGCAAGAAGAAACAGATGATGTATGATGCAGAATACGACAGAACAGGTAAAAATCTCGGCTATGCACTTAACCAACTCGCATCTTACAGCAATCGTCTGGCTCCTGCCTCCCTTCCATCATGGCTATCAGTACCATCGCTTGACGCTCCTATCGATGAAGAACGCCTGCGCTTCAACACCTCGCAAAAATACTCCATCAACCATATCAAGAAGAATAAGGACGATGCAGAGACTCGCATAGAAGCCAACTATCTTCGTACGGTAACACGACAAGAGCGAAAGAACATGAGTATCTACGACCTCGGCAGCGAAGCTCCCACAGTTACCACGGAGCACAACCACAAGACGATGATCAGCGATGCCTTCAATCTGCAATTGGAGAACAAGGTAAACAAAGCTGAGCATTATGGCAACGAGAACATCAGCCTCTGCGCAGCACAAAGCGACGGTTTATCAAACATCAACGACACGCTTACCCAACGTGTCCGCATCCCAAAGCTCAACCTCTCGGCAAGTATCTACCGCCTCTTCGTCTTCAAGAAAAGTCAACTCTCTTGGCGTAGCACTGCCGACTATCACCATGGTGTGGCGGACCTCTACGTTAACGACGAACGCAATCGCATCCGCACCAACCTTTGGCATACAGCCCACGCCTTACAGTGGATGAGGAATCGCTTCCACTGGACACAGGAATATAGAATGAGTATCGACCTCAACAACATCTATGCGAAATATCAGAAAAGAAGCGATGAAATCGGCAAAAACAACGGATTCATCGAAAACAGTCACGATGAAATCGGTCAAAACAGCCTTAACATCACAGGGAAGTTCACCCCTTACTGGCAATACAAGACCGAGACATTCCGTATGTCGTTCTCTCCCGATTTCATGTGGGAACGCTTCACTTATCCACAGAAAACTCTACTTACCATATCACCCTACCTTTACTTATATAAGAAAATGGATTTCCGTAGAGAGTTGACTATCTACACAGGATACAGTACAGGAACAGGCAATGCCACCAACTACGCCATGAAGCAATATCGTCAAAGTTATCGCTCTTGGTACACTTCGAGCGACATCATTCCGATAACTCGCTCTCTTTATGGCAAGTTGAGTTACGACTACAAGCGCCCTATCAAGGAAATCTTCTTCAGCGCATCGGTCAATGCCAGCAAAAACTGGATGAACACGGCATCCGACCTACGCATCGAGGATGGCAAATACTACACCTCATTATATAAGCAGGACAGCAAGAGCAACAATCTAGGAGCATCACTCTACATATCGAAGGGTTTCTACGACCTTCATCTGAAGACCCGCCTAGAGGGCAGTTACAACTACAGCAAGGGTGAGCAATACTGCAGCGGCAAAGCCATCAGCTACACCGCCGACAACTATACTGTGAAGCCTAGCATCGACTTCTCGCCGTCCTGGTGTGCCTTTAGCTATGAGGGAGAATTCTCTTTTTACAACTCGAAACGTCAAAAAATGGCGAAGTCATCGTTATTTAATTGGCGCCAAAGCATATCTGCCACCGCTACCATCAGCCATGTGGACCTCTCCTTCTCGCTCGTACATTATCACAATGAACTGCAAGAGGGCAGCCATCTTAACACCCTCCTTGGCGATGCCTCGGCAGTATGGAGAATGAAAAAGCTCCGCCTTTCAGCAGAGCTTCGAAACCTATTCAATAAGAAGAATTATATGGAAACCATCTATAGCGGCATCAGTACATTGACCGACTGCTATTATCTTCGCCCTCGCGAACTGATGATTTCCGCCCAGTATTCCTTCTAAACAAGAACTCCCGTCTCTTTTCAGAGATGGGAGTTCTTTGCTTTTAAGGATAAGAGACAAGGTTATAAGGGATTTTAACTTTTTTAGTTGATTTTTATTTGGAACATAACATTATTATTTGTATCTTTGCAACTGATAATATCTTGTTATTATCCCCATAATTATGCAAGAAACAAATAATATATTAGCAATATTAGATAACTACCTCCACGACAATCCTGATGAGATTGCAAAGGAGATGGCAAACGACTTCAGAAAACGAAGAATAGAGAAGAATCTGACACGTGAGCAAGTGGCAGACAAGTCAGGCGTTGCCGTCAGCAACATCACCAGATTCGAACAAAAGGGCCTCATCTCCCTCAAAAATCTGATAGGTATCGCCATAGCTTTGGAATACACCTCAGAAATCAAGAACGTCTTCTCGCAACCCAAGTACTCCACCATGGAGGAGTTGCAACAGATAAAAAGAAACGCTAACAAGAAAAAGGCTTACAGACAATGAAACATATAGAATCTTTAGCCGTGAAATATCACCAGGAGAAAGTCGGCACACTGTCATTGAGTGCCGATGGAAAAGTAATAGTGGCGGTTGTCGCCCGAAAGCCATTTTCACAAATGAGGATGGTCATTGGTTGGTCAAGTTTCGCCATACCTACGACCTCACCCATTGCACCGAGGGATATAATGGTGAACACGCAACATCTGTAAATGGAACTGGGCATCCGACCGTAGAGGATATGATTACCGTTGGCGTAAAGAATAAAATGAAAGAAAACAGATGCCGCAAAATCTATGAAGAGGTAAGCGAACAATGCTAGAATAAAAGCGAACTATCTGCGTGCGCTGTGTGGCCTATTCCTGTAGCAGAATTACGATAAAAACGCCTCTATCTCTTTTTCAGGGATAGAGGCGTTTCTGTTTAATCTATTTCATTTCATACGAGTCACTAACTACTTCTGCTTCAGATAGTTCAGCTGAACCTTAGGAGCGCAGGCATTGCTTGTTTTCTCGGTGTATTCTGCCACCTTCAATGTAGCAGTACCCTTGATGTTCTCTACGTCACTACCTACCTTAAAGAGATAGTTACCTGCATCTACCTTCCACTGGCTGTTAGCCTCATCGAAGCTGGCAAGATCGCGCTTTTCGAGTGTCATCTTCAATGTCTGGCTCTCACCTGGATTCAGCAACTTGGTCTTGCCGAAGGTCTTGAGTTCCTTGGCTGGCTTCTCGTAAGCGCCCTTTGGAGCGGTGACATAAACCTCAGCAACTTCCTTGCCGGCAACCTTACCAGTATTCTTGATAGTTACGCTAACCTCGATATTGTTGCCTTTAGCCTTAACAGATGGCTTGCCAAACTCGAAGGTAGTGTAGCTCAAACCATAACCGAAAGGATAAGCCACATTTTTCTTGAAGGCATCAAAGTAGCGATAACCTACGTAGATATCCTCCTCGTGGTTGCTATAATCGTAACCCTTGATGTTACCCTTGCTCCAATCCAGCAGATTCTTGTAGGTGTACATATCGTAATCCTTGGCGAAGTTGGCAGTAGATGGATGATCGGTAGCAGCGATAGGCCAAGTCATGGTCAACTTACCCGATGGATTTACCTTACCGGTCAGAATATCAGCTACAGAGTTACCACCCTCGATACCTGGCTGCCAAGCTACGAGAATAGCATCCACACGGTCTCTCCAGCTGGCAGTCTCCATCACAGAACCAGAGTTGATGATGACAATCACCTTCTTGCCCTTGGCATGGAAAGCATCAGATACACGGAAAATCATATCCTGCTCTGTCTGACTGAGGTTGAACTCACCATTGATCTGGCGATCCATACCCTCACCTGCCTGACGGCCGATGGTGATGATGGCAGCGTCTGCCTTTGGCTCCTCGCCAGCTACACAACGCTCAGTAATCTCGATTTCATCGAGCTTAGGCTGACCCTGATCCAGGAACCACATCATCGGATTCTTGTCTGCCTTCAACTTAGCCTTGGCATACTTCACATAATTCTGATAGATTTCCGTAAGCTGAGGAGTAGTTGCCACACCGATATTTTTCAAACCGGTAACCATATCTACAGAATAGCCTACATTAACGGCTCCACTACCAAGACCACCCGACATAAAGTCGTAAGAGTTGACACCGAAGAGCGCCACGGTCTTCAAGCCCTTGATAGGAAGAGCGGCATCATTCTTCAGAAGTACCATACCCTCGGTAGAACTCTGACGGGTGATAGCAGCATGAGCCTTCAAGTCTGGCTCACCACTATATTTATATCCCTTGAATCGAGGAGTCTTCACGATATATTCGAGCATACGGCGAACATTGCGGTCCACATCCTTGATATCCAGCTTGCCATTCTTTACTGCATCAACAATATCCTGCACCTGAGCCGGATAACCCGGCATCATCAGGTCGTTGCCAGCCTCAACTTCCTGTTCCAGCGGAAGGTCGGCACGCTTACCAATCCAGTCGGTCTCCACGATTCCCTTATATCCCCAGTCGTTGCGGAGAATATCGGTCAAGAGTCCCTTGTTGCCCTGGGCATAAACACCGTTAATCTTATTATAGGCAGACATGATAGTCCAAGGATTGCTCTTGCGAACCATCATCTCGAAACCCTTCAGATACAGCTCACGGAGAGCACGCTGGCTCAATCGCTCATCCACCTTGGTACGGTCAGTTTCCTGAGAGTTCACGGCAAAGTGCTTGGCACTTACACCCACGCCCTGACTCTGTACACCCTGTACAAAGGCGGTTCCGATAAGACCCGTTACGATTGGGTCTTCAGAATAATACTCAAAGTTACGGCCACAGAGCGGATTGCGATGCAGGTTCATACCCGGTCCGAGCACAACATCACAGCCATACTCCAGGGTTTCGTTACCGATAGCCTCACCCACCTTGCGCACCAGGTCAGTGTTCCAGGTAGAAGCCAGACAGGTTCCGATAGGGAAACCGGTAGCAAAGTAGCTACGGCTGTCACCTTCGCGATGAGCATCGATATGAACACCGGCAGGACCATCACACTGAACAGTAGTAGGAATGCCGAGACGAGGGATGGCTACAGTAGTACCCGCAGCACCCGGCACGAACTTCTTCTGATGTCCGAGCATAGCACCGCTGCCCACGAATCCATCGTTACCACCGCCCACCAGCATCTGGGCTTTTTCTTCCAAGGTCATCGCCTTGATCACTTCGTCGATATTGTTGGCATTCAGTTTTGGTGCAGATTGCGCCATCATTGTAGTTGCCATCGCTCCAGCCGCAACGGTAAGAGCCAATTTCTTGTAGTTCATCATTTTGTCGTTTATTCGTTAGTTATTACTTTTCTGTTCTTTTAGTCGTTTCGTCAGTTCCATGCAGTCCCTAAGAATACTGCATTTCTTCAAAAACTTGCTGCAAATATAATAAAATAAGGTGAAAACACCAAGCATTTCCACCTTTTTTTCTTGAATTCAACAAGATTATTCCCGGATTTAACAAAAGGTATAGGAAGAACATAACATACTATACATATCCTTAACCTAAGACTAGTCCTGATATTTAATCTGGAAGTAATCAAAAACAAAACATTCCTTCCATTTCAATCTTTCGCAAATTTCATCAAAAAGAAGAAAAAATACTAGAAAACCTTGTAGGAATCAAACAATTATCGTATCTTTGCCGAATTATCCAAAAATTGGGTACTAGAGTAAGGGCATTTAAATAATGAAAGGTATGGAGCAAAGAAATTCTTCCATCGAAATCTATCGTTCCCCAGAGGGAAACATAGAGCTGAATGTAAAATTAGAGAATGATACCGTTTGGCTTACACAAAGCCAAATGGCAGAGTTGTTTGCTGTTGACAGAACATCTGTTACACGACACATTCGCAACATTTACAAGAGTCAAGAACTAGACGAAAAGTCAACTTGTGCAAAAAATGCACAGGTTCGTTTTGAGGGTAAGAGACAAATCATTCGTGATATTCCTTATTATAATCTTGACATGATTATTTCGGTAGGGTACAGAGTGAATAGCAAGAATGCGACCTCTTTCCGCCGTTGGGCAACCTCTATCTTGAAGCAATACATTATCAAGGGTTACGCCATCAACCAGAAACGCCTAGACAATTACAACGAACTGAAAGAAGTGGTTCGTTTGATGTCACGTGCGATTACATTGCAAGATCAGGTTTCAGAAGGTGAATATAACGGACTATTCAATGTCATCAGCAACTATGTTTATGCCCTGGATACTCTCGACAAATATGATTATCAAACATTACTCATAGACAAGACGACTCAAGCCGAACCGTTCCATGCCACCTACGAAAATGCAATGGAAGCCATCAATGCGTTGAAAGAAAAGTTTGGAGGCAGTAAATGGTTTGCCAATGAGAAGGATGATTCATTCAAGAGCAGCATAGGTCAGATTTACCAAACCTTCGGTGGTGAAGAACTCTACGCTTCGGTAGAAGAAAAAGCAGCCATGCTGCTCTACCTTGTCGTAAAAAACCATTCATTCAGCGATGGCAACAAGAGAATTGCGGCCATGCTTTTTCTTTGGTTTATGGAGAAAAATGGCATTCTGTATGCAGAAAATGGACATAAGAGAATTGCCGACAACACACTCGTTGCCCTGACTCTGATGATTGCAGAAAGCAGAACTGAGGAAAAAGATGTAATGGTAAAAGTGGTCGTCAACTTGATTAACAAAGACAATCAATAAGAATTGCCATTAAAAAGCCGCACAACAGCTGTTCTACGCATGCACAACAGCTGAAAGACAAGCGCACAACAGCTGATGTGCGACCGCATATCAACTGTTGTGCGCTTCGAGATACTTACTGTTCCAACAACTTCTATTGTATCTCCGAACAACTTCAGTTACTTCTTTCAGGTACTTATGACGCATTCTTCAAACGCCAATAGCGCTTGAGGAAAGGCATTCAAAGCATTGCGGAAGTTTATTCAAATCATTGTAGAAATCTACTTCGCTGTATCCTTTGAGCTTCGCTTATCACGGCGATAACTGCGATAATCATCCAGCGGAATCTCAATATCAGGTTCCACCAGCTCCCCCTCACGTGGCAAGGCGAACTTCTGATACTTGATGTTCAAGCCACGCTCTATCCACATACTCTCATAATAGGTCTGGATAGAGAGAATCTTACGTGTTTCCTCATCGATACCCTCCTGATGATAGAGGTCCTCGGTGCGGAAGAGCACAAGCAGATGGTTGCCATCCACCATATAAGTGGTATAGGTGAAGAGGAAGTTGGAGTCCGTCTTCAGATGGATGATGCCGCCATCCACGAGGAAGTGGCGATAACGGTTCATGAAGTACGTAGATGTAAGACGCTTGCGAGGATTCTTCATCTGCGGGTCAGAGAAGGTGAGCCAGATTTCCTGCACCTCATCCTCGGCAAAGAAGCGGTCGATAATCTCGATGTTGGTACGGAGGAAAGCCACGTTCTTCTGTCCTTCCTCTATCGCCTTCTTGGCACCAGTCCACATTCGTGCACCCTTGATATCCACACCGATGAAGTTCATCTCAGGATAGAGCTTGGCAAGTTCCACGGTATATTCACCCTTACCGCATCCCAACTCCAGCACGATAGGATTATCATTGTGGAAATACATCTCACGCCACTTGCCCTTCATATCGAAAGGCACGTCATCTACAACACTATATGGATACTGGAACACGTTCTCGAAACGCTCCATATCCGCAAACTTAGCTAATTTTCCTTTGCTCATTGATTCTTTTTTCTTCGTTTGGGTGCAAAGGTAATCATTTAACGATAATTATACAAATCATATCATGGAATTTGTATAATATTAACGGAAAAAAGAATCGACAGGAAGCTATTCTGTAGCTTCGCTGGCGATTCTTAGAGAGATTTATCTATGTAATATCGTGTTCTTATTCCGCCTGAATACCGAAGTACTCGTTGAGTTCGGCGATGGCAGCGCCATCAGCATTCGGAAGATCCTTCACCAGCTTGCCTTTCTCCAGCAGGAGGATGCGGGTAGAGATGTCGGCAACGAAGTTGAGGTTATGGCTGGAGATGATGACCGTGGTGCCCTGCTCCTTGCAGATGCGCTGAATCATGTGGGCGATAGTCATCTGAGAAGAAGGGTCGAGATAGTTGAATGGCTCATCTAGGAGAAGAACCTTCGGATTGATGATCATCGCTCCGATGATACCAATCTTCTGGCGGTTGCCCTGAGAAAAATCGCGGAGATACTTCTTGGTTCCCATGATTTCATCGTGCATAAAGCCCTCAAACTGAGCCAATCGCTCCTGCAGGGTTTCATCGTCAATGTGATAAACATCAGCGATGAAATCGAAGTATTCCTCAGGGGTGAGGAAGTCGATGAGGAATCTGCCGTCGATGTAACTGCCGGTATATTCCTTCCAGGTTTCACTCTCGTTCACCTTCTGTCCATTGCTTTCCACGAAACCATCATCAGCCTGAATCAGGTCGAGAATCAGACGGAGCAAGGTGGTCTTGCCCGCACCATTATTACCTACGAGTCCTATCAGCTCGCCCTTTGCAACACCCAGATTATCAATATCGAGTACGGTATTGCCATTATATATCTTTTTGAGATTCTGAATCTTGATCATTTTACTTTGAACTTTGAATTTTGAACTTTGAACTTTATGATTACTTTGAATTTTGAACTTTATGATTAGTAAAGCTATTGAATTCTTCACTCTTCGTTCTTCACTCTTCACTTAACTCATGAACTTCTCCATGCGCTTATACTTGTTCTTCTCGAAGATGGCAGCAATCTTGGCGATGAACCATTTATGGATGGCGATGCTGAAGACTGCCAGCGCTACGCAGGTGATAAACCATGCCGTCTCACCGAAGAAATAATAGACGGCACAGACACCAGCCAGCGGGAAGAGAAAGGCGATGGCATAAAGATTAATCTTCAGATTAGCTCCCTGCATGCTGAACATGGAAGTCTGGAATATCTCCAGACGGGAAGAGAAGAGTGCCGTCGGCAGATTGAAAAGATTGATGAATACCGCCAGACAGAAACTGCCGATGAGTACCTGGATTCCGATTCCTGCATGCAGGAAAAGGAACGGAAGGGTGAGCAACAAGGCGACAGCACTCACTACCATATAATAATAGAAGCAATTCTGCAGCATCTGTTTAACCTTGACAGGCTTGGTCATCAAACCATGAAAGAAGTTTGCCTCAATGCCAAAGGTCCACTGCGACAACACCACCGATGGCAGCAGGATGGCACCCGCCACATAGAGGGTAGTCATAGCCACCTTATCCCCTATCTCCTGTCCCGGTTCTGCAGGAAGCAGGGCGAAGAGATAGGCATCGAAAAGGAAGATGGCGGTAATCATAATCACCATCGTACGGACACGCTTTGCTCTCAATGTTCCGATATATTGCAGACTGAAAAGGTTGATATGGCGGAAACCACGGAACTTGGAAACCTTCTGCTTCTGCTCGTTATAAATCTTTTCGTGATAGAGATAGATGATAAGTCCGGCGAATACCGCTCCGGCAAGGAAGAAGATACCTATCCATCCCATCCATACCGGGAAGAAGGAAGCCACAAACATATACCCTATCAGCACGGCAAACATTCCCATCCATCCCAGTATCAAGGGCCATTTCAGAATCCACTCCGTAGCCTTGCGGTAGCAGGTGATGTAGATGCCGTTGACAAAAGAGAACCCCAGGAACAGGAAGAAGCTGGCAATAACCTGACCTACAGGCAGGAGATAGATAAACACCGGAAGCATAAGCACCGGAAGCACATAGTTCCAGAAGCTCACGAGATTGGTGGTGAGCAGGAACTTGTTCCAGATCTTCTCTGGCACAGGACGCGACTTCACATAATCATCCATTGCCGTAATATCCCGCTTCATCACCATCTTCATGATGATGTCAGGAATCAGCATACCGACAACGATACCAGCTCCCAACAGGGCAGGCATGTCTTCGCCCCCAAGCTCTCCCCCATTCTCGGTGAAGCTGAGAAAGAAGCTCACGCCCATCACCACATACAGGAAGATGATGTAGCACGCCACGAAGGCATCTCTCTTATGGAAGTTACGGCGCTGCTGCAACCACCAAAGCCTTAAAAGTAATCTCAACATAAATTATTCTTTTTATGGTTTACGGGCACAAAGGTAAATAAAAATATCCAAAATCTCCTACAAAATGATAGAAATAACTTAAAAAAACTTTAGATGAAAAGCAAAAGAAAACAGAAAGAGAAGAAAAGAAAGAAAAGGGATATATGTAAAAACGGCATCTCCTCACGAAGATGCCGTTCCTTCTAAACTAACATTAACTTATATATCAACTATTCATCAAAACTATTATAAACCTAAAAGTCTACTAAAACTTATAATACTCTTATTCAGGCTGAACCGGCAAGATGTTATCATCCTCGTCATAGAAAAGAGGAGCCACCTTTACGCTGCGAAGCCAGGTTGTATCATTTGATGGCACGCAGTCGTGATGGAAGAGATACCACTGTCCCTTGTACTCACAGATACTGTGATGGGTTGTCCAACCTACTACAGGCTCCAGGATAACACCCTTATAAGTAAATGGTCCATAAGGATTATCACCTACTGCATAGCAGAGATAATGAGTATCACCCGTAGAGTAGCTGAAGTAATACTTGCCCTTATACTTGTGCATCCAACTAGCCTCGAAGAAGCGATGCGGATCATCAGCTGGCAAAACCTTACCCTCCTCATCAACGATGACAACAGGCTTTGGCATTTCTGCAAACTGCTGCACATCATCAGTCATCATGGCTACACGAGATGGTAACGGATTCTCCTTGCCCTCTGGAAGATGCTCATCCTTCAGTGCCTTGTTGTCCTTGTACCACTGAAGCTGACCGCCCCAGATACCACCAAAATAGCAGTAAATCTTGCCATCATCATCCTTGAACACGCAAGGGTCGATGCTGTATGACTTGCGGATTGGGTCGGCATTCGGAACGAATGGACCTTCTGGCTTATCAGCCACAGCCACACCAAGATGGAACACGCCATTATAATCCTTGGCAGAGAAGATAAGATAGTACTTGCCATCCTTCTCCACTACATCGTTGTCCCACATCTGCTTCTCAGCCCATGGCACATCCTTCACATCGAGAATTACGCCATGATCGGTTACCTCACCATCCATCACGTCGTCCATAGAGAGAACATGATAGTCTTTCATCTGGAAGTGACCGCCATCATCGTCGAAGCTTTCGCCGCTATCCCAGTCATGAGATGGGTAAACATACAGGCGACCGTTAAACACATTGGCAGATGGATCTGCCATATAATCCTTTGGGAACAAATATCTTGCTTTCATTGTTGTTTATTATTTTAAGAGATGTACAATATTATCTAAAGAGATTTTACTTAAAGAGTTTTACGATTTCCTTCACCACTGGCTTCACCTCGTTGTTACGATCGATGAGCAGTGGATAGTTGGTTCTGCCAGGGATAGGCCAGCCATTCAACCAAGAGTGACCATCATTGACACCCCAGAAGGTTACACGGCTGATGACATCCTTGTGACGCTCTACAATCTTGAAGAGATCGAGATAACGCTGGTTGAAGAGTTTCTGCGCCTTCTTGTCAAGTCCCTTCACGTATGGATTGTACTTTTTCTGAAGTTCAAACTTCTGGCTGATTTCCGCTCCGCCGAATCCTTCCGGATTAGGAAGCATGTTCATATCCAACTCAGTCAGCATCACCTTCACGCCTTCACCAGCAAAAGCCTCGATGCTCTTCTCATACTCAGCATAGTCAGGATAATCAAAACCATTGTGGCTCTGCATACCTACAGCATCGATGCGGAGACCCTTCGCCTTCAAATCGCGAACCAGTTTGCAGATAGCCTCTCGCTTGGCTGGCTTCGAAGTAGAATAATCATTGTAGTAGAGTTCTACGTTTGGATCAGCCTCATGCGCAAAGCGGAAAGCCAACTCGATGAACTCCGGACCGATAATCTTATAATACAAAGACTTGCGGTAAGAGCCATCATCCTCGAATGCCTCGTTCACTACGTCCCATCCCTTTACTCTACCTTTATAATGAGTAACCACATTCATAATGTGGTTATACATTCTGCCAATGAGCACTTCACGGCTTACCAGATTACCCTTAGCATCGGTAAACATCCACTTAGGTGGCTGAGAATGCCAAACCAGACAATGACCTATCAAGGTCTTGCCGTTCTTCTCTGCCCAGTCAGCGAGTTTATCGCCATCAGTGAAATCAAAGCGATTCACCTCCGGATGATTTTCCTCGCCCTTCATACAGTTCTCGGCAACCACCTGGTTAAACTGTTTCTTCACTACTTCCTCACCTGCAGGGTCTTGTCCATTAGGCAAATCTGTATTAATGGCAGCACCTACCAGGAAGTACTTACCCATAGCTTCCTGGAATGTTGGGATTTGAGCTGCTGAGTTCGCTTTTTGAGCGAAAGCTGTTGAAGCAAGCATCAGCCCCAGTGCCAGAGTTGTGATCTTTTTCATATCTTATATCTATTTTTCTCGTTAATAATTAAAGTCTCTAGTTTTCTTCCTTGTGTCGGGCTTCAATCTTCTTGTTGATGTCGTCGATGACCTCATCGGTCAACTCATACTTAGAGATGATGAACATCGCCAAGCCCAGCAAAATGGCAGGAATCACACATACCAGCCAACGGATACCCTCCTGTGCCAAAGGAGACTGCTGCTCCAGATCATTCATGAAGTAAGCACCGGCAGCATTACCTACCGACATCATGGCGAAGGCTGTAATGAAGAAGAGCGCCACGATACGGAGAGGACGGTTATGGAAGAATTCTGTCCACAGGTCACTCACCTTAACATTCTTGGTTTCCTTCTCATCCATTACCACACGTTCCTTGGTTTGGGTAAAGCAAAATACCAGAAGGGCGAAACCTACCAGGGCATAAATCAGCATGGCAACAAACCAAGCATTACTGTTGGTAGGAAGAGAGTTGCCCTCCTGAGCAGCTGCTGCCTGATAACCGGTCCATGCAAGAACTGCACCAGGAATAACACCACCCAAAGCCATACCTGCCTTATAGAAGATACCGGTCAGGGCATTGACGATGCCGGCAATACGCTTGCCGCTGGTATATTCTGCAAAAGAGATAACCTCTGGAATCAGAGCCCACATATATCCTGTAGCTACGATTACTCCTGTTGATTTGATGAACTGAGCGATATAAACCAGCGTGATATGATCCTTTACAGGTCCCATCTTGCTGATGATATAAAGCATCGCCATACCCACAATAGCCACAGTAAGGAAGATGTAGAACATATTCTTCTTGCCTACCTTTTTCTTGATGGCAGGAACCAGTGGCATAAAGATGAAAGATGGCAAAGAGCCCAAACCCATGAAGAGCGCCATCTCAACAGGAAGATCCTTGGCTGCAGCGAGCATCGCTACCAGGATTGGAACACCTGCCGATACACAGAGTCCACCCACATTTGCCATAAACATACGTACAGAGGTGAGAATGGTTATCTCGTCTGTATCGCGGGTCAGCGAAGAGTTCAAAGCTCCGTAAGGTACATTAATCAATGTATAGAGCATAGACAAGCCTACGTATGTTACATAAGCATAGATAAGTTTGATGGTTTCTGTCTGTCCTTCCATACCATTCCAGAAGCAGAGGATGGCAAGAACAGTAAGTGGCAAACCCGCCAAAACGAGATAAGAGCGATACTTACCCCAACGCGGATTATGCTTATCTACATAAGTTCCTACCAACGGGTCCCAAAGTACATCGACCAAGCGAACCACCAAGAACATGGTTGCAGCTACACCCGGATTGAGTCCGTAGATGTCGGTGTAGAAGAATAACAGATACATGCAGATGGTCTGGTAGATGAGGTTTTGCGCCAAGTCGCCAGATCCGAATCCGATGCGTTGTAGCCAATTCAGTTTGTAGAATCCCTTAGATTCCTGTGTTACAGATGTCTGTTTCATATTTTATTCAGTCATTAAGTTTACACCTTATTATATATATAACATAAAAGATGCATATACTATATTTACTTCAATTTCTCTGCGGCAAACTTGCCCATTGCCTCATATCCCTTAGGATTGAGATGCAGCCAATCGTCAGAATACTCAGCCTTCAGACGCTGAGGATCTTTCGGATCGCGGGTCAGCTCATCAAAGTCGATAACCTCGTCAAAGGCACCGCTCTTTCTGATCCATTCGTTCACGGTCTGTCGCATTGCTTCATGCCAGAAAGAATACCATCCGTTGCCCTTGGTTGGGGTGATGGTTCCGCCATACACCTTGATTCCCTTTGCCTTGGCTTTCGCTATCAGCACCTTGTAGCAGGCAATCAGGGTATCTGTTACATGCTCATAATTTCCGCCGCAGCAACCGATATCGTTGGTTCCCTCGAAGATGATGAGTTTATCTACACCTGTCTGTCCCAGGATATCACGGTCGAAACGTTTCATGGCAGGTTCGCTCAATCCGCCTTGCACCACGCAGTTGCCACCGATTCCAAGATTCAATACGCCGTATGGTTTCTCTGCATTCAAGGCATCCGAGAGGAAATCGGTCCAACGGTTCTGATGGTTGGTAGTACTTCCACGGCCATCGGTAATAGAGTTTCCGAGGATAGCTACCACAGGGGTAGCCTTATCGGTCTTCACATCAATAGCAGAAAGATTGTACCAGTGATCCACCTCCTCGCCATCATCAAAACTCTTATCCATCGGTTTAGGAGTACGATGCAAACCGTTTACTATATAAGATGTGGTACGCGAACCACGATGGGATGTTGCATTCACTGGAGTCTGCTTGCCATAGTCGATGGTAATCGTAAGGCGCTGTCCACTCTTCAAGGCATATTTCAAACCATCAGAGAAGATAGCCTTGCCCGGAGCAATGGTTATATTCTTCTTGCCATTAAACTTGAGATACTTCACCGTCTTGGCCTGAATTCCCCAGTTACTAGGAACATCGGTATCTGCAATATACACCGATTTGATTTCTACCGGCTCCTTGCTCTGCTCGTTGCTGAGCTTCACTCTGAGTTTCTCTCCGCCAAAAGATACATGAACTATCTGTCGGCAAGAACGGTTGCTCAAGCTTTCCTTAGGCATATCACCCTTTCCTGTCCACTCTACCGCTGTGGCCCAAGAACCTTTCCATACATTCTGTGCAAATGTCATCTGATTCTGTGCTGCGAGTAAGAGTACCAAAGAAAAACTCTTTATTGTCTGCTTTATCATTGTTACTATGTTTTGGTTCTATTTTGCTGTTGACGCTGCAAATGTAGCAAAAACTATTGAAACTACATACAATTAATGGTCACCTAATCATTTCTATTTGTTTCATGGTACAAAAAACAAAGAAAAAGATAAAGAAACAAAAGTGAACGAAACATTTTATCTCGTTTTTATTTGTTGCTTTCATGCTTTTTTGTTACTTTTGCAGCCGTAACAACCTATTTTAAACAAGAAAACGGACAGAAAATATGAAGCATATCAGACATTGCCTCACGGCACTCTTCGCTATCACCATCTCGCTCATGGTATGGGCTGACAGTGGTGAACTTTTCACATCGGGCAAACTGTCAAGTTCGCTTATCAACTGCATTGTGCAGGATAAATACGGATATATCTGGGTGGGAACCGAATACGGACTCAGCAAGTTTGACGGCTACCGCTTTACCAACTATCTGCACAACGAAGAAGACACAACCTCCATTACCGACAACATTATCTCCGACCTGCTGGTAGATAAGAAAGGCAACCTGTGGATAGGTTGTGCCAAGGGACTGATGCGCTATAATTATGAGACGAACGATTTCGCCCGTCTCCACTTTCCTGATGGCAGAAAGCCACGTATCTATTCTATGGTAGAAAGTCACAATGGCGATATCCTGCTGGGTACAGCAGGATATGGTCTCTATTCTGTAAAAGACAGAAATACCCAGAAAGGAACAGACAACCTTTTCACTATCAGACAGGAAAGGCAATACGCTGAGCGCGATTCTGTTGTATTCTTTACCCATATCTACGAAGATAAGCATCATTATCTCTGGCAGAGTAGCCACCTTTCTATCTTCACCCGTTTCATCAAGAAACAAGGCAAGGTGCAGCGCAAAGACTTCAAATCGCCATGCGGAGCACCTGTGGCTTTCATCCAGCATCGCCCGCAGACCATGCTCATCGCCTGTATGTATGGCATCGTCTATTATGATTACCGGACAGGCCGCATCGCTGATGCCGGCTACGACTTTGGCACCTACGCCAATAACGTAACCATCAATAATGCTACCTTCGACCACGAAGGCAACCTCTATATCAGTACCTCTGAACATGGTGTTCTCATGATCAGAAAGGGAAGCAACAGGGTAGAACAGTTGGAGAACAGCAACAGCAGTTTCAATCTGGCTACCGCCTTCGTCAACGATATCATCGAAGATAAGGACAACAATCTCTGGATAGGATGTTACAACAAAGGTCTGTACCTGATCAACCAGCGCCAGCAGGCTTTCAACAGCTGGAGTTTCTCTGCACAGAACTACATCATCGGCAGCAGCGTTTCATCTATTGCACAAGGCGAAAATGGTGAAACATGGTGTACGGTACAGAACAGTGGTGTATTCTGTTTTGATGCTTCAGGCAAGATTATCGCCCACCCTCAGTCACCTGCAGGTACCGGCATCATCTATAAAGACCGACGTGGCGATTACTGGATCAGCAATGGCAGCGCACTCTACAGCTACAACCCTCATACAGGTACATACCAGCAGAAACTCACCTTTACCAGCGCCGGCATCTACTGTATGACCGACGATGCACAGGGCAACCTTTACATTTCTGTATACAGCAAAGGCCTATATATATATAATGTGGAAAGCGGCAAGGTTACCGTTCTGAATATGCAGCAAAGAGGCGATAAAGGATTTCTCTGCAACGACTGGGTGCGAAGCATGGCGCTCGACCATACAGGCCATTTATGGATAGGAACCTCTAATGGAGTTTCCTGTCTCAATACCAAAACGCTCAGTTTCAAGGATTTCGGATGGCACAACATTCTGAAAGACAGACAGGCGAATGGTATCTGCGAAGGAAAGAACGGCGATATTATCATCGGTACGGAAGAAGGACTCTATCTGTTTGACAGAAAGAGCAATAAGATTTCAGACTTCCCTCATGCCGAAGCGTTGAAAGGCAAGCAGGTCTGCAGCATCATCAAAGACCAGAAGGGTGACTTGTGGGTAAGTACAACCATGGGCATCTGGCAGTATGAACAGAAGAACAGACAGTTTATCGGGCACATCAACGGCAACGGACTTACTACCCGTGAGTACGTGCTGGGCTCTTCCATGCATACCGCCAGCGACCTTATCGCCTTTGGAACCAGTGACGGTATTACAACCTTCTATCCTGACGTTGTCAGGGCCAAGAAGATGGAATTGGGAGATGTACATCTCACCAACTTCATCATCGACGGAAAGCCAATCAACTGTATGGTCAAAGACTTCAGCATTCCTTACTCCCAGAATTCATTCACTCTGGAGTTCTCGCTGCTTAACTACAGGAACACCGATAATATCAGTTTCCAATACCGCATCAACGACGGCAAATGGAACAGCACCAATGAGGGAGCCAATGCCGTAGCATTCAACAAGTTGAAACCGGGCGACTATACGCTGGAAGTGAGAGCTACCAGCAATGGCAGATATTCCAAGAATCCTACCATCATCAACATCAAGGTATGCGACCCTTGGTATGCATCACCCGAGGCATATCTCCTCTATATCCTGATCACAGCAAGCGTCATCCTGTATGTTATCTATACATACGAGCGCCGCCGCAAGGCAGACCTGGAAGAGACCAAGATGCAGTTCCTCATCAATGCAACCCACGACATCCGTTCGCCGCTGACATTAATCATGGGGCCGCTCAACAAGCTGAAAACAAGATTAACAGATGCCGAAAGCAAACAGGATATCGATACCATCGACCGCAATGCCCAGCGCCTCCTGCTTCTGGTAAACCAGATACTTGATGAGCGAAAGATAGACAAGAACCAGATGCATCTCCATTGCCAGGAGACTCCGCTCAAGGATTTCCTGCATGGCATCGTATCGCTCTACCGCTTCAATGCACAGGAGCGCAAAATCACCCTTTCGCTCAAAGAAGACGAAAGCCTCAGCAGCGATAAAGGCAAGCTGAAGGTTTGGATAGACCGCATCAACTTCGACAAGGTTATCTCCAACCTGCTCTCCAATGCCATGAAGTATACCTTTGATGGCGGCGAGATTACTGTTATCATAGGTAAAGACGAAAAGAATGCCACCATCAGGGTAGAAGATACAGGCATCGGACTGAAGGAAGAGAAGACTGACCGCCTCTTCGAACGTTTCTATCAGGGAAACAACAGCAGCGGTCTCCATATCGAAGGAACCGGTATCGGACTCAACCTCTGTAAGGCGTTTGTAGAAATGCACGGAGGCAAGATTAAGGCCTACAACCGTACCGACGGCATCAAGGGTTCCTGCTTCGAAGTAAGCATTCCGCTGGGCAACAGCCATCTGCAGCCAGGCGAGATACTGGAAGAAGAAGACAAGAAGGAGCAGGAGATTACCAAAAAGAAAGTACAGGCCAACCGCAACTTCAATATCCTGATAGTTGACGATGACAACGAGATTGCCCAATACATCAAAACAGAACTGAGCGACTGGTACCGCTTTGAGCATGCCTGCAACGGCAAGGAGGGTTTGAAGATGCTGCTCACCAGCAAGTACGACCTCGTGATAAGCGATGTGATGATGCCGGAGATGGATGGAATCACCATGCTCAAGAACATCAAGAGCAACAGCAACATCAGCGATATTCCTGTCATCCTGCTCACCTCGAAGAGCGAGGTGGAACACCGGTTGGAGGGACTTCGCAAAGGTGCCGATGCATTCCTGGCTAAGCCTTTCAATATGGAAGAGCTTCATATCCTCATCGACAACCTGGTAGATAATGTCCGACGCATCCGCGGCAAATACAGCGGAGCACAGGGCCAGAAGGCGAAGATTGAGCAGATTCAGGTAAAGGGCAATAACGATGCCCTGATGGAACGCGTGATGAAATATATCAACGTCCACCTTGCCGATCCCGACCTCAATGTAGAGAAACTTACCGAGGAGGTAGGTATCAGCCGTGCACAGCTCCACCGTAAGCTGAAGGAGATTGCTGGTGTTTCTGCCGGAGAATTTATCCGTAACCTCCGACTGGAACAGGCGGCACGACTCATCGAAGAGGGGCAGATTAATATCACGCAGGTAGCCTACTCTGTAGGTTTCAACAACCAGACACACTTCTCTACCGTGTTCAAAAAACACTATGGCATGTCGCCTAGCGAGTATGCTGAAACAAAGAGAAATGAAAAATAAACGACCGCTATATATATAAAAGGTATTTTTTCGTATCTTTGCAGCAGAAACAATAACAATACAAACTAACAATCTGCAAAGATATGAAGAAATACCTCATTTTATTATTTACAGTACTTACATCACTCCATGTTTCTGCACAGAGTGATGGTTCACAGTTATGGCTCGGAAAGCAGTATGCTAACTCATGCCAAGTCATCTCACAGTTGCCTGATGATGCAACAGCCAAGATTGCCAAGCAGGAGTTGGAAAACAACTGGCGTGGCAAGAATGTTGAGCTCAAGATAGACAAGAGTCTCAACCTGGGCGAGGGCTATAACATCTACGCCCGTCCTGCCCAGCAAGGCGACAACATTCAGTACGAAGCAACTATCACCGCCAGCAATCCTATCGGTTTGCTCTATGGTGCCTACGAGTTAATTCGACTTCAGAACACCGATGCCTACAACACAGGCAGCGGCAATCAGCAGAACTTCAGCAAAGCTATCGATGAGACCGAGAAACCACAAGTGGGTCTCCGCATTCTCAACCATTGGGATAATCTCGATGGCAGCATCGAACGTGGCTATGCCGGAAAGAGTATCTTCAAATGGGAAGAAATCAAACTCGGAAAGAACGGCAAGGGCGGCAGCATCAGCAAGAGTCTGCACGACCGCCTTATCACCTACGCCCGTGCCAACGCCTCTTTGGGCATCAACGGCAGCGTGCTCAACAATGTGAATGCATCGCCAAAGATGATGACTGCAGAATATATTAATAAGGTGAAGATCATTGCCAACATCCTGCGTCCTTATGGCATCCGGGTATACCTTAGCATCAACTTCGCTTCGCCTATGGCTTTGGGCTACACCAAGACTGCCGACCCATTGGACAAAAAGGTTCAGCAGTGGTGGAAGAAGAAAGCAAAGGAGATTTATGCTGCCATTCCAGACTTTGGCGGATTCCTGGTAAAAGCCAATTCTGAAGGACAGCCTGGTCCTGGCGACTACCACCGCACACATGCCGATGGAGCCAACATGCTTGCCGATGCCGTCAAACCATACGGAGGCATCATCATGTGGCGAAGCTTTGTATATGGTGCTAACCATAAGGGAGAAGACCGTGTAAAGCAAGCTGTCAGCGAATTCAAAGGTATGGATGGCAAATTCCGTGACAACGTAATCCTACAGTCAAAGAATGGTCCGCTCGACTTCCAGCCTCGTGAGCCATACGCTCCTATCTTCGACAACATCAAACAGACTCCACAGATAGCAGAGCTTCAGATTACCCAGGAATATCTTGGTCAGTCTAAGCACCTCACCTATCTCGCTCCTATGTGGAAGGAATTCTTTGGCTTTGTTAATCCAGACAGACTGGTTGGAATCTCAGGTGTAGCCAATATCGGTGATGATGCCAACTGGTGCGGTCATCCTTTCTCACAGGCAAACTGGTATGCTTTCGGCAGATTGGCATGGAATCCTTCGCTTACAGCTGAAGAGATTGCTCACGAATGGCTCGTACAGACCTACGGAAACCAGGACGAGAAATTTACCAAGCCGGTAGAGATGATGATGATGACTTCGCGCGAAGCTTGCGTCAACTATATGATGCCTTTGGGTTTGCATCATATCTTCAAGTTCGACCACCACTACGGTCCTGAACCTGATGGTTTCATCGCAAGTTATCCTCTGGAATGGTGCCCGGTATACTACCATAAGGCTGATGCAAAGGGCGTAGGTTTCGACCGGTCATCCAAAGGCACAGATGCCGTAGGTCAGTATCCGGAACCATATCGCAGTCTGTATGACAACATCGAGACTTGCCCAGAAGAATATCTCCTCTGGTTCCATCATGTGCCTTGGACTTACAAGATGAAATCAGGAAGCACCCTCTGGCAGGAACTCTGCATGAAGTACAACATGGGGGTGGCGATGGTAGAAGTTTACCGCGACTTTTGGCATACCTCAGCCAAGCAGTATATGAAGGGACATGAACAGGAATGGCAACATACAGACTCTCTGCTCAATGTACAGTTGGAAAACGCCAAGGAATGGCGCAATACCTGCCTCAAATATTTTCAGACTTTCTCTAAAATGAAGATTTATGAATAAGATCGTATTATTTTTTCTAGCATTATTATGCTGCACCAATATACAAGCTGGAGTGAAACTGCAGAAGCAAGGCTCTGCAACCCAGCTTGTTGTCAATGACAAGCCGATGCTTCTCCTGGCTGGTGAGTTGAGCAACTCTGCCGCAACGAGTCCTGCCGACATCAGGAAAGCATTGAAACAGATGAAGAATAGCGGAGTCAACTCTGTCTTCGTTCCTGCATATTGGGAATTTGTAGAACCTAATGAGGGCAAATATGATTTTGCACTTGTAGACAGCGTCATCACAACTGCCCGTAAGCATGACTTGAAGATTGTCTTCCTATGGTTTGGTGCCTGGAAGAACTCCATGAGCTGCTATGCTCCACTATGGGTAAAGGAAAACACCAAACGTTTCCCTCGTTCACTCACAGAGAACAGCAAGCCATTAGAGATATGCACAGCCTTCAGCGATAACCTGCTTCAAGCAGACAAACGAGCATTCTGCGAACTGATGAAGCACATTAAAGCAGTAGACAGTCAGGAGAATACCGTTATCATGATGCAGGTAGAAAACGAAATCGGCATGCTCGAATCTGCCCGCGACCACTCTCCTCTTGCCGAAAAAGCTTACAGACAACCCGTTCCTGCTTCATTGCTCAAGGCACTCAAGCTCAAGAAGAAAGGTACATGGGCTGAAGTTTTCGGAACAGACCGTTATGCAGACGAGAAATTCCAGGCATATTACTATGCTAAATATGTAGAGCAACTAGCCTCAGCAGGCAAAGCCATCTACAATATTCCGATGTATGTAAATGCAGCAATGAACAGTCGTGGCAGAAAACCAGGCGAATACCCTTCTGCCGGACCACTTGCCCATCTGATTGATATCTGGAAATGCGGTGCACCAAGTATCGACATCTTTGCACCAGATATCTATGATACCGGTTACAAGGGATGGGTAGAGAAATACAAGCGTGCCGACAATCCTTTCTTCACTCCAGAAGTGAAATGCGATATCAATAGCGGCGTAAAGGCATATTATACCTTCGGCGAAACAGATGCCATCAGTTTCAGTCCGTTTGCTCTCGATGAAGCTTACTACAAGGTGAAGAACAGTCTCAGACGTTCATATAAGGTTATCGACCAACTCTCTCCTATCCTACTTCAGCATCAGGGAAAGGGAAAAAACTGGGGTTTACTCTTCGATCAGGAAGATAAAGAGCGAATCATCGAAGATGGAGATATCACCATGACCTGCCGCCATTTCTTCACACTGCCATGGGATCCTCGTGCTACAGATGGAAGTAAATGGCCAGAAGGCGGTGGCTTAATCGTGAAACTAGCCAAGAACGAATACATCATAGCAGGTAATGGAATCGTCGTAGTCTTCCAAAGCAAGACAGAAAAAGCGCAAGCTGAAGAAAAGAAACTTGGTGAGGACGGATTTGTAGACAACGGTGGAACCGAAACAAAGAAACAAACCGCTACTTTCAAAGGCAAGCGTATCGGTATCGGATATGTTGACCAGGTTGAAGTAGACAAAAACGGCAAATTACAGTTTATCCGTCGTGATAATGGCGATCAGGACCACCAGGGGCGCCATGCCCGCATCTCATGTGGAGACAATAAAATACTCCACATCAAGCTATACGAATACTAAAATGTCTATATATAATAAGGTATAAAGGGGATCTGCAGTTGCAAATTCCCTTTTTTCACCTAAACATGTCTGTTTTATCGTACATGAAACATTTTAAAACACGCAAGATACAAATTTTAACTGCACTTTACGAAAAAGGACATATCTTTGCAGCCGTAAACAATTAACAAAATAGTGAGTAACAAACGTTTAATATACCTACAAACTGTTAAACTATGAAGTTATATTTAAAACAAACAACAATCTTAATGGGTATGTGTTCCGCACTTGGAATGTATGCTCCAGAGGTACAAGCTAGCAATGGAGAAGCAAATTCTCTGATAGCAACTTCAGTACAACAAACCAAAAAGGTTACAGGTAATATCAGCGACTCTATGGGTCCGCTGATTGGTGCAACAATCAAGGAGAAAGGAACAAGTAACGGTGTAGTAACCGACTTGGAAGGTAATTTCTCTATTAATGTAAAGCCTGGTGCTACGCTCGTGATTTCTTATGTTGGTTACAACACCAAAGAAGTCGTAGTCGGCAATCAGACAAACATTAAGATTTCAATGGAGGAAGAAGGTCATAGCCTCAACGACGTTGTCGTTATCGGTTATGGTACCCAGCGTAAGGAAGCCGTTACAGGTTCTGTAGCTAACGTTACTGGTTCATTGGTACGTGAGGTTCCTGGTGCCGACATCACCAACGCCCTCCAGGGTCGTATCGCAGGTGTACAGATGGCACAGACTTCATCAAAGCCAGGTGCATCCATGCAGATTCGTATCCGTGGTACACGTTCCCTGACAGCCAGCAATGACCCATTGATCGTACTCGACGGTATTCCATTCGCAGGTAGCATCAGCGACATCGATCCTAACAACATCAAGAACATGGACATCTTGAAAGACGCCTCTGCTACCGCTATCTATGGTTCTCGTGGTGCCAACGGTGTCATCATCATCACTACTTATAAAGGTTATCAGGAGCAGCGCCCTACTGTAACTTATAATGGTTACATCGGTGCCAAGACTCTCTTCCACCGTTATCCGATGATGAACGCAGAACAGTTCACCAAACTCCGTCAGTATGCCAACAAGTTCCAGAATGGTCCTGATGAGAAGTATTGGGGCGAAGATGGTGCTGTGGATATGGATTGGCAGGACGAATTGTTCAAGACTGGTATCACCACTAACCATGACATTGGAGTATCTGGCGGTTCTTCCAAGGGAAGCTACAACTTCGGACTCTCATACTATCGTGATGAAGCTGTTATCCCAACACAGAACTTCAACCGTTATGCTATGCATGCAGCCATCGATCAGGAGATAGGTAAATACGTGAAGATTGGTTTCAGCACCAACAGCAACTACAGTATCACCAACAATAGCGACCTCGGTCTCTACAACACACTGAGTGCTACTCCTATCGCTAACCCATATAATGAGGATGGCTCATTGAAGACACGCATCCGCATGTCTAGTGATGATCAGTGGGTTTATACCAAGAATACCATCGAGAGTCTTGGTGACAGCCACAAAGATCAGACCAAGGCATACGGTACCTATAACAACTTCTATGGCGAAGTGAAGATTCCTCACGTAGACGGATTGAAATATCGCATCAATCTCGGTTTGAACTATCGTTCCAGCGAATATGGTAACTTTGTAGGTCAGGGTGTATTCTCTGACAAGGATAATGCAGACTCTCATGCCACTTCCCGCTATCAGCGCACAACCAACTGGGCTATCGAGAACATGCTGACATACGACAAGACATGGGGCAAACATACAATCAATGCGGTAGCTCTTTACTCTGCTGAGCAGACCAACTATCGCCAGACCTATATGTATGGACTCGATATTCCTAACGACAAGTTCCAGTTCTATAACATCGGTTATGCCAAGACTGTAACAGTAGATCCTGCTAACCAGGCATACTACAAGAGTGGTCTGGAGTCTGTAATGGGTCGTGTGATGTACAACTACGACAACAAGTATATGGCAAGCGTAGCCTTCCGTTCAGATGGTTCTTCCCGTCTGGCAAAGGGACACCAGTGGCATACTTATCCTGCCGTATCTCTCGGTTGGAACATCTCTCGTGAAAACTTCTTGAAGGATATCAGCTGGTTGGAAAGTCTGAAACTCCGTGTTGGTTATGGCGAGACCTCTAACCAGTCAGTAAACCCATATTCTACCCTCGGTGCTTTGAGCACACGTGCTTACAATTTCGGTAGCGACCCTAATGGTTATGCGATAGGTATGTACGTTTCTTCTCTTCCTAACTCAGAACTTGGCTGGGAATATTCCAAGACTTGGAACTATGGTATCGATTTCTCTCTCTTCGGTGGTCGTTTGAGCGGTACAGCAGAGTACTATGTTCAGAATACAGAAGACTTGCTGATGAGCGTTAACCTACCATCAACTTCCGGTGTAAACAGCTATATGGCAAACGTAGGCAAGACCCGCAACAAGGGTTTCGAGCTTTCTTTGAACGGAACCATTATCGACAACAAGAATGGATGGACATGGGATGCCGGTGTAAACTTCTATACCAATAAGAACGAATTGGTAGAATTGGCTTCAGGGGCAACACGTGACGAAAGTAACTGGTGGTTCGTTGGCAAACCAATCAACGTCATCTACGACTATGAGAAGATTGGTATCTGGCAGACCGACGAGGAAGACATCCGCAAGGTTGCAGAACCTGGTGGTAACGCTGGTATGATCAAGATTAAGTACAATGGTGACTATAACGCAGATGGCACTCCTACCCGTCCATATGGTGAGGCTGACCGTCAGATCATGAAGGTAGACCCAGACTGGGAAGGTGGTTTCAATACCCGTGTAGCTTACAAGAACTGGGATCTCTCAGTAGTAGCTTCATACCGTCATGGTGGTACATTGATTAGCACCATCTATGGTTCACAGGGTTACCTGAACATGCTGACCGGTCGTCGTAACAACATTGACGTAAACTACTGGACAGAGGACAATCCTACAAATGATTATCCAAAGCCAGGTGGTATCGAGAGCAGTAACAACCCTAAGTATGGAAACTCACTGGGTTACTTCAGTGGTTCTTATCTCAAGATTCGTACCATCACATTGGGTTACAACTTCAATCAGTCATGGCTCAAGAAGTGTGGAATCAGCAAGGCTCGCGTTTATGCAACCGTACAGAATCCGTTTGTTCTCTTCTCTCCATATCATGACGAATCAGGCATGGATCCAGAGACCAACTCATACGGTAACGAGAATCAGGCTGTAACCTCATTCTACAAGTCAAACTTGCTCGTAGTAGGTTTCAACACTCCTTCTACCCGCAACTGGTTGCTCGGATTAAACATAACCTTCTAAAAATTGACAACAATGAAAATTCGCAGTTATATATTAGCAGCAGGACTTCTTGCATCTGGCCTTGCTTTTACAGGTTGCTCTAGTGTGCTCGAAGAAACCGACCGTCAGGGATATACCCCTGAATATTTTAAGACAGAAAAAGGTGTACAGGCAGGTATCACATCACTCTATGCCAACCTTCGCTATTATTGGGGCAATGGTTATTGGCTCATAGCTACAGAGGAAGGCACCGATGAGTATACCTACGGACATGGTGGTAACGGAAACGATTACCCTATCGATATGACAGAGCAGATTCTGAATCCAAGCAACTGTCGTGCAGACGTTTTGTGGAACGTAGCATTCTCTGACATCAATACAGCAAGTGGTGTGATTGAGAATGGTTCTGCTGCAGGCATTGCTGAAAGTCTTTTGTCAGAAGCTCGCTTCTTCCGTGCATTCGACTACTTCGAGTTGGTTCAGACCTTCGGTGGTGTTCCATTGAATTTAGGTGCCGGTGAGTTGAAGTTCAACATCAATGCCACCCGTACTTCTTACCGTAACACAGTACCAGAAGTTTATACCAAGGCGGTATTTCCTGACTTGAAGACAGCCATCGAGCAGCTTCCAGATGCAGGTCGAGTAACAGGTGGAGTCACCAAGACAGCAGCTCGTCTGGTACTGGCTAAGGCTTATCTGACATATGGATGGTGGTTGCAGAATCCAAACAACATTCCAACCTATCCTACCTGCGACCGTCAGGATCCAGACGGACATGATGCAGCATGGTACTTCCAGCAGGCATACAATATCGCAGTAGAAGCCATCAACAATCCTGCAGGATTTGGTTTGCAGAAATCATTCTATATGGTTAACGTGGGTACAAACGACCGCAACAACGAGATTTTGCTCTATGCAGACCACAACGAGTCTAACAACTACTATGATGGTGGTACCAACTTCGATTGGGCAAATGGTAATGCGCCTGGCAACTTTGCGCGTTGGATGTGCCGTTGGGACTATACCTTCCTGGAGACATCCAAGAATGCAACAACGTGGGATGCATTCCGTTCTGTACAGCGTGAAGCCGTTCAGGGAAAGGACCGTCCTTGGAAGCAGATGGCTACTCCTATCGAGGTAATGACCAAGACCTTCGCTGAGAAGAAGATGGACTCTCGTTTCGACGGAACATTTGCTTATCAGTTCCGCAGCAACTGGGATAAATCGGGTGCTATTTCAGGCACAGCATATAATGCCAACAACCTGCCTGTAAATGCACAGGATTCTATCCTTACCTTCATCGATGACAGTGAAGCTGCAGGCATCGTTTATCCACAGGAAGGTGTAAAGAATGCAGCTGGTGATGGTACAAAGGGAGCTGGTTACAGCAATGTAGGCGCAGGTGTGCTCCCAGGACGTGCAGACTGGGTGATTGCAGCAAGTGGTATCAGTCGCTATGCATGGTTGAACAACTGGAAGAATGGTATCTACCGTTCAGACAATGGAAACACATTGGGTAAACCAAATGGTGACAGCCCACGTCCATACCCAGTATTGAAGTTCTCAGAACTCTACTTCATCGCTGCCGAGGCAGCAGTAAAGGGTGCAACGACAACTGGGAACTGGACCGCTCGCAATCTGATCAATGAGATTCGTGGTCGTGCAGGTGTCTGGACATACGACAACAACCGTCAGCGCGAGAAGGTGGCAGACTACAGTCAGCAGATGAAGGATGCTACACCTCAGAATATCACCATCGAGTATATTCTGGCAGAGCGTTCACGCGAGTTCTTCGGTGAAGGTTACCGTTGGTGGGATCTCGTCCGCACCCAGACATGGAAGCAGATTGCAGGAACCTATACCATCTGCGGTCTTACAGCAGGCGATCATACTCCTAAGACTTGGGAACGTGTGCTCATCACTCCAGAGAAGTATCTCCGCCCTATTCCACAGGGACAGATTGATGCTCTCCAAATGTCAGCAGAGGAAAAGGCTGCTTATCAGAACCCAAGCTATACAGAATAAGAGAAGCTATAATGATAAAATAACATATTTTCGACAAATATACTAAATATAAAGAATATATGTCGAAATACACTTAATTAACAAAAGAAGGGGATATATTGTTTCATATTCCCTTCTGAAGAATACAAAGCTTTCTATGAGAAGAACAATATTTCTTCTACCGTAGACAAGTAATTAAAGAGAAAAATCATGAAAATCTGTCGTAATCTCACTTTTTTATCGAGATTACGACAGATTTCTCGTTTAAAAATTGTCGTAATCTTGCCTTTTTTCTGAGATTACGACAGAATTCTCGAGTTAAGCCCCTAAAAGTCCTTAGGAAAATGTGATAAATATACTTAACAGTCCTTAGGAAAATGTGATTTTCCTTGCGTAATTCACTGTTTATTAGCATCTTTGCCTAAACATTATTTTTAGCGTATGGAAAGACTACTTATATCCCAATTGTTAAAATGGAAAGACAGTCAAGGAAGGAAGCCACTCATACTGGAAGGTGCAAGACAAGTTGGTTCGCACCAGTCTCTTGCCATACGAGAGAAACAACAGTTCAAAAACCATCAACATCCCCCTCTACATGCTCTTTGTTCTAGACAAAGAATTAAAGGCAGAAAGTTAGTATTTCAGCGAAAGCGGCAGTTTTTGACAAAACTGCCGCTTTCGCTTGTTTTTCATAAGCAAAAGTGTATAAAAACCGCATATTTATAATAAAATGTCGGACAAAGTGCAACTTTTCTAGAAAAAAGTTTGGTGATTTCCTAAAAAATGCTTATTTTTGCAGCCGATTAAAAATATTATTAAAATTTAGTGAAGTTTGAGATACTTCCCTATATATTAATAAGGTATGGCAACATACCCACCCCACCAGTTCGAGATAAGAGCTGGAGACGAGAAATGAGCCCCCACGCTCAATAAAAGTTGGGAGGATATGTAGTGAGAAAGAAATATAAAACATTATATATTTATTAATTAATTAAACGAGAGAGATTTATGGAAAAAAGACTCATGACAGTAGTTGCAAGTCTTGCTCTTAGCACGAGCATGGCTTTTGCACAAAGTCAAATCTCTGGTCACGTAACCTCTTCTGAGGACGGAAGCCCTGTTATCGGTGCTTCTATCAAGGTTGCGGGCACTAACACAGGTACAGTTACCGATGTTGATGGTAACTTCTCATTGAATGCTCCTGCCGGAGCTAAATTGGAGATTACATACATTGGTATGAACTCTACTAGCGTAAAGGCTGGCAAGAACATGAAAATTGTTCTTGACCCAGACAACAATGCATTGGATGATGTATTGGTCATTGCCTACGGTAAGACTAAAAAATCAGCATTTACAGGTTCTGCCGTAGAAATCAAGTCAGAAGACATTACAGCCCATGTAGCTTCTTCTGCAACTACAGCTTTGGTTGGTAAGGTAGCTGGTATTCAGGCTACTTCTACTTCAGGCGAGCCAGGATCAGCTCCAACAATCCGTATTCGTGGTATTGGTTCTGTCAGTGCCAGTTCACAGCCTCTTTACATTGTTGATGGTGCTCCTTACGAGGCAGGAATTTCAAACATCAATCCTGCTGATATTGAGAGCATTTCTGTACAGAAAGATGCTTCTGCTAGTGCCATCTATGGTGCTCGTGGTGCCAACGGTGTTGTTATTATCACAACTAAGAAGGCTCGTGATGGTCAGGATGCTCGTGTAACATTTGATGCAAAGTGGGGTTCCAACTCACGTTTCGTTCCTCAGTATGACGTAATCAAGGATCCTGCTCAGTACTACGAGACTCATTTCAAGGCAATGTACAATTCTCAGTACTATCATGGCGCAACTGCTGATGAGGCATACGATTTCGCTTGCCAGAACCTCTACAATAGCCGCAATGGTGGTTTGGGTTATCAGGTATATACCGTTCCTCAGGGTGAACAGCTGATAGGAAAGGACTTTAAGATTAATCCTAAGGCAACTTTGGGATATAGTGATGGTACATACTATTATACTCCAGATAATTGGTATGATGAGGTGTTCCATAGTTCTTTCCGTCAGGAATACAATGCTAACGTAACAGGTTCTAATGGTAAGATAAATTATTTTGCCAGTGCAGGTTACTTGCAGGATGGTGGTATTGTTGACAACTCAGAGTTGAAGCGTTATACTGCCCGTACCACTGTGGATTATCAGGCAAAGAAATGGTTAAAATTGACTACAGGTTTGAGCTTTACTCACACCGATTCGCAGTCTCCACAATATGATGTCAATACGTATGGTAGTTCTGGCAACCTGTTCTATATCACCAATATCGTAGCACCTATCTATCCATTGTATGTTCGTAATGCAGATGGAAGTATCAAGACAGAAGGTGGTCGTGTTGTTTATGATGCTAATCAGACAGGCTTCCAGCGTCCTGCTATTTCTGGTAATGCTGTTCGTGATAACGAATATAACAGCAGCCACAGTTATCGTGATATTCTGCAGGGACAGTGGGATGTACAGATTACTCCTATCGAGGGCTTGGTTTTGGATGCCAACTTGAACGCTTTCTCTAGTAATACTCGTGCCAATGATTTGGCGAGCGCTTTTGCCAATGGTCAGGCTGATGATGGTATAGCTTCTGTAAGTGCAAACAGATATTTTACAGTAAACCAACGTTATACTGTCAACTACGATAAGTCGCTCGGTGATCACCATTTCAATATATTGGCTGGTTACGAGCAGTATAAGTTCAAGTATCAATATCTTTCAGGTTCAAATACCCGTCTTTACGATCCATTCATTGGTGAGTTGGGTAATGCATTTGGCACAAGCAAGAAGAAGAACAACTCTTTCACAAATAACTATATGACAGAAGGTTTCTTCGGTCGTGTGATGTACGATTATGCAGACAAATACTTTGTAAATGCCTCTCTTCGTCGTGATGCTTCTTCTGCATTTGCCCCTGGTCATCGTTGGGGTACTTTCGGAAGTGTCGGTTTGGCTTGGCAGATGAACAAGGAAGATTTCTTGAAGGATGTTAAGTGGATTGACCTTTTGAAGTTGAAGGTTAGCTATGGTTCTGTAGGTAACGACCAGTTGGATACAACTCCGTATGCAAACCAGATTGGTGAGTACTACTACTATTGGGCAGATCGCTATACTCCTTCCTATAATGAAGAAACAGGCCAGTTCTCTGTAACAATGAGTCAAAAAGGTAATGAGAACTTGACTTGGGAGACTCATAATGACTGGAATGTTGGTGTAGATTTCGGATTCTTCAAGAACCGTCTGACTGGTACTATCGAATACTACAATCAGAAGACAGTAGATCTGCTGTGGTCAAAGTCATTGCCATTGTCGTCAGGTCTTTCAGTATCTTCATACTATGCTAACATCGGCGAGATGGTGAACCGTGGTGTTGAGATCTCTTTGGAGGGTACTCCAATTAGAACTCAGAACTTCGAGTGGAGCATCAATTGGAATGGTACACTTAACCATAATGAGATAACAAAGCTCGACCCATCACTTGGCGAGAATGGTCTTCAGTCTAGTGGTCGTGTCCTGAAAGTTGGTGGTTCTGTATATGAAGCATTTATGGTTCAGTATGCAGGAGTTAACCACGAGACTGGTCAGGCTCAGTGGTATCAGGATGTGTATTACAATGCCGATGGTAAGAAGGTGGAATCTGCAAAGGCTGCCGATTACGCTTATACTAAGAAGGAACTTACTACAGATATCACAAAGGCAACACAGTATGACTGTGGCTCTACTTTGCCAACCATTTTTGGTGGTTTTGGAACAAGTGTAGCTGCTTATGGTTTTGATTTGAGTGCTCAGTTCTCATATCAGTTGGGTGGTAAGATTTATGATGGTCAGTATCAGGCTTTGATGCACAATGGTACAAGCAAGGGTAGTGCTATGCATAAAGACTTGCTCAATGCATGGAGCGAGACCAATAAGAATTCTGATATTCCACGTTTAAGCCAGGCTGCAGCTGATGATCCTGGTATTGGCTCACAGACAACACAGGATCGTTTCTTGACAAGCTCTAATTATTTGTGCTTGAACAACTTGACATTGGGCTATACATTCCCTAAGGCTTTGATTCGCCCACTCGAGTTGACCAATCTCCGCATTTATGTAGCAGGAGAGAATATCTTCATGCTTACAAAGCGCAAGGGACTTGATCCACGTTTCAACTATGGTATCGGTTCTATGACTGCAGGATCTGGTCTTGCAGCTGGTGGTTATACTGCTTTGCGCTCTATCACTGCGGGTATCAGTCTCACATTCTAAAAATTATAAAAAGGAATAAATATGAAACTAAATAAGATTTCAGCTTTATTGCTTGGTGCAATGGTTGTTGCATCATGCTCTGATATTGATGATCAGAATCCTGAATCAGGTAAAATTACTGGTGGACAGGTACAGGAAACTACTGATGCCCTGTCTAGTCGTCTTGATGCCACATTGAATGGTATGTATACCATGGCTGGTTCTCCATTGACAGTGTTTGGTATAGCCAATGACCGAGCTGATGATTTCGGATTCATTTCTGCAGCATTGTCACAGGATTTAGAGGGTGCTGATATGTTCTCGGGTAACAATGATTACAACTGGTTCTCTGCAGCTTGTGAGTATTCAACCCGTAATCCTGATTATGCCAACCCTTATGCTCGCTATACATTGCCATATCGTCAGATAGGTGTAGCAGAGCAGGTTATCAATTCTATTAATGTTGAGACTGCAGATGCAAAGGGTAAGGCTCAGGCAGGACAGGCTTATGCTGCTCGTGCTAACGATTATATGGCACTTGCGCCATATTTCCAGTTTGGCTATGCAACTTCCAAGGATCAGCCTTGTGTACCTATCATTGGCAAAAACGATGCTAACAACAATCCACGTGCTACCGTGGCTGAGGTTTATGACGTGATTGTCGCAGACCTGACAAAGGCTATCGAACTCTTGGATGGTTATAGTCGTACTGACAAGACCCAGATTGACCAGCATGTGGCTTATGGTCTTCGTGCTCGTGCTTATCTTGCTATGGGTGAGTATGCTAAGGCTGCTGAAGATGCTGATAAGGCAATGCAAGGTTATACACCAGCATCTATTGCCGATGTAAGTGTTCCTGCTTTTGATAATATCAATGAGAGCAACTGGATTTGGGGCTTTGGTATGACAAACGCTATGGTAAATGGTGATGGCAGTCAGGGTTATGCTAACCCATCTTCTTGGTTAGGTTCCTTCTCTGGTGATGGTTATGCTCCTGCAACAGGAAATTTGCCTTGCATCAATGTCTTGCTTTACGACAAGATTCCATCTACCGACGTTCGTAAGGGATGGTGGTTAAATGCAGATAAGCATTCGCCAAACTGGGCTAACTTGACATGGGCTGGTGCTACAGGTGATGCTATTGCTGATTTGACAACTGATGATGGTGGTAAAGTTCCATTCGATGCTTATACTAGCATTAAATTCGGTCAGAAGTCAGGTGTTGGAAGTACTTTAAACAACAATGATTTCCCTTTGATGCGTGTTGAAGAGATGATTCTCATCAAGGTTGAAGGTTTGGCTAAAAGCGGTCATGAGGCAGAGGCAAAGACTCTTTTGGAAAGTTTTGTGAAGACTTATCGCGATCCTTCATATAGTGTAACTGCCGGTGGTAGAACCTTGGCTGACGAAATCTGGTTCCAGCGTCGTGTTGAACTTTGGGGTGAAGGCTTCTTCGTTTCAGATGCCAAGCGTCTTGGTAAGCCTATCGTTCGTTTCCATGCGGGTCAGACTTCTAACTATCCTGCAGCTTTCAAGTTTAATCTGGCTGCTAATGATGGTTGGTTGAATATGAGATTCCCTACTCGTGAGAAGAACAATAATGCCGGAATCATAGATAACCAGGAAGGCTCACAGCCTACACCAAACCAGAATGGTGAACTTCGCGATGGTGTAACTGATTAATACTATTCATTAATCGGAAATAAACAAAGAATCACATATTAATTCAAGGTGTATCCTTATTGCCCAACACAATGGGCAAAGGGATACACCTTTTTCTTTTTATCTCTCTCAAACATTTGCCCAAGGAGAAACGATGGCAATAGTATTTATACGTATCGGATTTTGATGGAATGTTTGAGAAACAAAGATCCTTTACGCATAGGAACATGTTTTCTCAAATTTATTGCCACATTTGCCACGCTTATTATAAGTAGCTGATAATAAGAGAATAACGGGTGGTAATAAGGGGTTTTTTATTATCACCTTATTGCCACCTATTGCCACATTTTGCAAAAAACAGCGATTTTCTGGCGTTTTAGAGGCGTTTTGGGAGCTAAAAGGTTGAAAACATTGAGCAAAAACGCTTATTTTCTATTCAATTTTTAGTGTTTTTCTATGCTTCTTATCGAAAAACCTCCCACAATGCAGCAAAAAATACGTCCCGACGTAGCAACAGATACATCCGGACGTAATTTTTCGAAAAGATCTCGATCTGTATGGTTGAAATAGTTTTATATCTCCTCGCAAGCCACCATTTCCGCTCCGCGGTAGATAACCACCAGCTTGTGGAGCTTTGTAGTCTTTACCGCCTCTCTGACCATATCACTTTCCGCATAGCGAGAGATTTGAGCTGAAGCCTCCTCGAAGAGCTTTTTCACTTGCTCATCTGTGGTTTGGCTCTTGCAATATTTCAACTCGATGATATATGAATCTACCATGTCCTTGTAGATGTCACAGAGCGGAGAGAGGAAGATGTCGGCATAGCCGCCGTCATTGTCCAGCTCAGAGATAGGGCGATAGAACTTGTTCTGGCTTGTCATCGCCAAGGTGAAGCCATGCACGAAAGCCTCTCCCTTCTGCTTGTCTCGCTGGGAGGAGTACTTCTTCAGGCAGTCGGCGATATACTCAAAGTATGGCTTGAATTCTCCATGATAAGCCAGTTTGCTCTCCAGTTTACCCTTGCTATATCTATCATATACCAAGTCGTTCTCCTTGTAGGTGTCGAGCAGGTAGGTGTACATCTGGTCACGCACCACCTCATTCGGGATGATGAACTTGGTCTCACCATCATAAGTTCCGTCTATTGTTACCATGCCGAAATAGAACAGCAGGCTGAGGAAGTTGTCTGGGTCGTTGATTCGCTCGGCAGGGAAGTTCTCGTTGAGCGTGCCTATCACGAATCCCTGGGTTACCAACTGCTGGATGATGCTAGCGTCGTGGGCGAACTCCTTGTCGTGGCGGATGAGCATTCGCATCTTGTCATAGTCGATGCGGATGTTGGTCTCCACCATCTTCTTAGGGATTTGGTATTCGCTTCGGATGTAATTATCTACGAAGTTGAGCACCATTACCGAGTTGTACATCGTGGTCTTGCCATAGCTCTCCTCTGCAAAGCAATAGTTGTCGTACCAAGGCTTCATCACCTTGATCAGCTCATCGGTGGTGTGATTGAATGGCAGGACGCTGCCGTAATAATCCAGCATCTTTCTCACTTCTTCCTCGGTAAATCCCGTCATCTCATTGAAGTCAGGTGAGAGCGAGTAGTTGGTTCCGATGTTGAATCCGCTGGTCAGGTCATCCATGGTCACAGGGCTTACTCCCGTGACGAACACTCTGCCCAGAGTATTGCCAGCCGCACCCTTGATGGTGTTGAAGAACTGGCGCAAGTATCCCTCTCCGTGGGTCTGGTTGCGATACCTCATAAGATGCTCCTCATGGGCGAGAATCATGTTGGTGAAGTTGTCGTACTCATCGATGAAGAGATAAATCTTCTTTCCCACCTCCTGGCATTTCTGGCAAAGAAACCTCAACTTGGATACCGCATCAGGCTCCTGTTGCAATCCTTCCTTGGTACCAGCTGGAAGAATATGTGCATAGATGTCACAAAAGAAATTGAATACAAGGCGACAATGGTTGTCCAGTCCATCCTTATAATCATCCAATCCTGCTGCTACCTCGGCAAAATTGAGGTGGATGATGAGATATGTACTATGCTCTGGTGTAGGATTCTGCCCGATGTAAAGCTTGCCAAAGATTTCCTCAAACTTGTCTTTCTTGTTGATGTCATAGTAATTTTCAAGCATGGAAAGGGTAAGTGTCTTGCCGAAACGGCGAGGGCGAATGAAGAAGAAATACTTGTTGGATTCTTCTATTTGCTCTATGAAAGGAGTCTTGTCCACATAGTAACAATCCTCTTTTATGACATCCTCAAAATTCTGCATGCCGTATGGTATGCGCTTGCGATAAATGCGCTTTGGTCTTACTATCATAACTCAGTTTGATTATTCGTTTTTGAATCTGATGGCAAAGATAATACTTTATCTCCTAATCTCCAAAACTTTTCCCGAAAAACTTCTACCATACAGCTAGAACATTTTCCCAAGGAGAAACGATGGCAATAGTATTTATACAAATCAGATTTTGATAGAATGTTTGAGAAACAAAGATCCTCTACGCATAGGAACATGTTTTCTCAATTTTATTGCCACATTTGCCACGCTTATTATAAGTAGCTGATAATAAGAGAATAACGGGTGGCAACAAGTGGCTTTTTTATTGTCACCTTATTGCCACCTATTGCCACGTTTTGCAAAAAGCAGCGATTTTCTGGCGTTTTAGAGGCGTTTTTGGAGCTAAAAGGCTAGAAACATTGAGCAAAAACGCTTATTTTCTATTCAATTTTCAGTGTTTTTCTATGCTTCTTATCGAAAAACCTCCCACGATGCAGCAAAAATTACGTCCCGACGTAGCATTTCCTACGTCCCGATGTAGCAACAGACGCGTCCCGACGTAGCTACAGATACGTCCGGACGTAATTTTTCGAAAAGTTCTTTGGTATATTCCATTTTAATTATTATCTTTGCAACGCAGTCCCGGTAAGGCCCTCTCCCAGATTATTCGATGCTGGTGATGACCCCGGGTTTTTAATTTTTCTTTTTATTTCCCTCATCCTCAAACATTTTTCAATAATTCCTTGCATCTTTCAGAAGAAAAGCGTATCTTTGCAGAAGATTAGTGGCGCTCGGCAATCTGTAAGCAAGCTTACATTGCGCTCGTTTGCATAATCTTTGCAAAAGAAATGTTCAACTTTTAAAACAAGGAGGTAGAATATGGATTTATTTGATAGCAAAAGACAAGAAAGATTAGAGGCTGCAAGAAAGGCTGCAACTGCTAGTAAAGAGGCATCTTTGAAATTTCTTATAGATGCTGGCATCTTGGATAAAAATGGGAACTGGGCTTCACATCTTAGATAATATGGATGAATCTCTTTATTCTAGACGATCTAATCTTGTGATTGGATTTCATGGTTGCGACCGATCTGTGGTAGAAAAGGTTATTGCCGGTAAAACAGAACTCATAGCCAGTACTAATGATTATGATTGGTTAGGAAGCGGTATCTATTTTTGGGAAAACAATAAAGAAAGAGCTTGGCAATGGGCGAAAGAATTGTCAAAAAGGTCTAACTCTTCTATAAAAACTCCAGCAGTTATAGGTGCCGTTATAGATTTAGGTTATTGTTTCGATTTGACAGATAGCTCTTATTTACAGGAGTTGAAGATTGCTTATGATGCTTTTAAAGAAACTTGCCACAATCTTGATAAGGAATTACCAAAGAACAAGCCAATTGGTAACTCAGACGATCTACTTCTCAGAAGATTAGATTGTTCTGTGGTACAAACGGCATTGGAATTGAATAAAAAGGCCAATGCCCATCCATACGATTCAGTAAAAGGAGTATTTTGGGAAGGACAGGAGCTTTATCCTAATGCAGGATTCAGAGAAAAGAATCATATTCAGATTTGTGTCTGCAATCCTAATTGCATCAAGGGGTATTTCCTCCCAAGAGAAATCAATCAAGATTATCCAAACCCATAATATAAGGAGGTAGAATATGGACAACGTGAATCTTTCATCAGAAGCATTACTCTCCAATCAGGGAGATATGACTTCATTTAGATATGGCAATAGTAATATCCGATTTCGTACTCCAAAATGCCTCAAACGATACACAGAGGTTAAGGAATGGGATAATGGATATATTGTTGTCATGGCCGACTACGAAGGTATGGGAGAAACCGAAGAGTACATTGATCTTTTGCCCATATTGAAGAATCTGTATATTAATCCTGAGACTTTTCTCAAACCAATCAAGACAGTAAAAATAGATTATCATGAAGGAAGAAGAAATTAAAGCCGTGGCAGAAAATGCTATGATGATAGTTTGCGGATATGCATTTTCGAAAACCGAAGAAGGCCTTATACGCGTAGTGTATCTACATCCGCCATATCATACTCTTGTAATGACAAGCGAGGGTGAAGTAACAGAAACCAATATGGATGATATAGAAATCAGCATCGTTCAAAAGTATTGGAAACGAAACAAAAAATTAATGGAGCAAGCTTATGCCTAAATATTACGACTTTATGATATGTGGGTATAAGCTGAGCAAGTATAACAATGCGGCTGAATAAACGTAACGAGACGCCTCATCTGGCGCAAGGATACGACTGCGCTGGGTCAAAGATATAGATTAGGAGGTTCTAGGAGACTGTATCTGAGGTTCAAGCAGACTATATCTGAGGTTCAAGCAGACTGCTTCTTGATGATTTCCACTAGGCTCGGCAGCTCTGCTGAGCCTAGTCAGCAGCTCTGCCGACTGCAGTCAGCAGAGCTGCCGAGCCTAGTGGCAACACCTCATCAACATACAAATATATACTTTTAAAATACAACAAGGTGAAAAGATTTATTATGATACTATGCTTCATCTGCACATACACACTACAGATGGCGGCACAAACATGGATTGGAACTTGGGCTACGGCACCGCAGACTGTGGTGAAAGCGTTTATGCCCTATAATAACAACATGACAAACCGTTCGGTTCGCCAGATAGTAAAAGTAAGCGTAGGAGGCGACGTGATAAGACTGAAACTGAGCAATATCTACTCGATGCAACCCGTAGTGATACGCTCCATCTATATCGCCCACGCCAAAGACTCCTTCAAGATTGATGCCAAATCGGCTCAATACTTCAAGTTCGGCAACAGCTACAAGGCTACTATCCCTGCCGGCAGACAGATAGTGAGCGATGCGCTGAAGTTCAATCTCAAGAACCTGGAGCGCGTTGCCATCACCATCAACTACACCTCGGCTCCCGATGTGCCTACCGTCCACATGGGCTCACGTACCACCTCTTATATCATGAAGGGAGTAACCAATGCCCACTCCAACTTCGAAAAGGCTTTCCGTGAGAACCACTGGTACAACATCAGCGGCATCGATGTGTATACGATGAGCACCAACATGAGTGCCATCGCCATCATGGGCAACTCCATCACCGACGGCAAATGTTCTACGGATAATGCCCAGAACCGGTGGCCGGATGTTATGTCGGAGATGCTGCAGCTGAAACATAAGATAACCAACCAGGGTGTACTGAACCTGGGCATCGGCAACAACCGCGTAACCGTGCCGGGCGGTTTCGGGGCACTCGCCAAGGAACGCTTCGACCGAGACATTCTGATGCAGAGCGGCGTAAAGAAGGTAATTATCTTTGAAGGCATCAACGACATAGGTGCTGCCAAGAGCGGCAACAGCGAGACGGTAGCCCGCCAGATTATAGAGAGCATACAGGGAATGATGAGGAAGGCGAAGGCCCGGAAGATGAAAGTTTACCTGGGCACCATCACGCCTTTCAAGGGTGCCGGCTACTACAGCCACTTCCACGAAGCAGCCCGACTCTATGTAAACGACTGGATTCGAAGTCAGGCAAAGAAAGCAGATGGCATTCTAGACTTCGCCAAGCTGCTTCAAGATCCGAATGATGACAGAAGGATGAAGCGGGAATATGCCAGCGGCGACTGGCTCCACCCGAATCCGAACGGATACAAAGTAATGGGCATCTATGCCGCAGACATTATCAAATAAAAAAGCCGCCCTATTACAGGCGGCTTTTACTATATATAATAAGATGTTTTACTTCAAGACAATCTTGCAATCATCCAGGCTCTCTACGGTAGCGAGCGCCTCATAACGGATTCCCTCCTTGCGCAGGAAGTCACCACCATGCTGGAAAGCCTTCTCGATAATGAAACCCATCGCCTCAATCTTGGCACCAGCCTTCTCGCAAAGGTCCATCACGCCCTTAGACGCATTACCATTGGCAAGGAAGTCATCGATAAAGATAACATGGTCCTCAGGAGTAAGATAACTGTTGCTCACACAAACCGTATAATCGCGGTCCTTTGTAAAAGAGTGAACCACAGAGGTAATCATACCCTCCATAGTCTTAGGCTGCTTTTTCTTGACGAACACAACAGGAAGATTGGTCAGATAACCTACCATGATGGCAGGCGCGATGCCCGAAGCCTCGATAGTAATAATCTTGTTGTACTTGATGTCCTTGAAAAGGCGCACGAATTCCTTAGCTAAGTCCATCATCAGAATAGGGTCCATCTGATGGTTTACAAAGCTGTCTACTTTTAAGATTCCACCAGGAAAGCATCTGCCCTCCTGCATAATTCTTTCTTTCAGTAAATCCATTATGACTTGAACTTTAATATGGTTATTGGGTGCAAAATTACTACTTTTTTCGCAAACACGGAAGTTTATCGCCCAATAATTTTGTTTTGTCTGCAATTTAGCGTAATTTTGCAGCAGAAATGAATAAGATGTTCAGGGAGCATGATATGATGCCCCCTATAAAACTATAAGAATATGAATCCATATATCAAACAATTCCCCGACCTCATGGCGGGCAAGAAAATCATGTATGTTCACGGTTTCCTCTCTTCTGCACAGAGCGGCACCGTAAAGATGTTGCAGGAACTGATGCCAAATGCCACCCTCGTGGCTGAAGACATCCCGGTACATCCGGAAGAGGGCATAGAGATGCTGCAGAAGATGGCGGAGACTGAGAAGCCCGACCTCATCATCGGTACCTCGATGGGAGGCATGTATACCGAACTGCTGAAAGGATTCGACCGCATCCTCGTAAACCCTGCCTTCAAGATGGGCGATACAATGAGCAGCATGACCGGCAAGCAGGAATTCCAGAACCCGAGAAAGGACGGAGTGAACGAACTGATGGTTAACAAAGGCCTCATCAAGGAATACCGTGACTTTACCGAGCGTTGCTTCCAGGACATTACTCCCGAGGAGCAGCAACGTGTTTACGGTCTCTTCGGCGATGCTGATCCGCTGGTCCATACCTTCGACCTCTTCCACGAGCACTATCCGCTCGCCATCCCATTCCATGGCGAGCACCGACTTATCGACAAGGTAGCATTCCACTATCTCTGTCCGGTTATCCGCTGGATTGACGACAAGCAGAACGGCAAGGAGCGCCCTATCGTATACATCGACTTCGATGCCCTGCACGACAGTTACATGAAGGCAACCAGCTCGATGCACAAGGCTTACGAGATGCTGATAGAGCATTACAACGTATATATCGTAGCCCCAGCGCCAACCAACGACCATGAATACATGGCGAAGGTACAGACCTGGGTGGAGGAATATCTCTCTACCCCAGCCTACAACCACATCATCTTCTGCAACCAGAAGAACCTGCTCTACGGCGATTACTTCATCGACCCTAGCCCATGCGATGGTTTCATGGGTACGGCGATAGAATACGGCAGCGATGAATTCAAGACCTTCGAAGAAATCATCACCTTCTTCGAAAGACTGGGAGGACAGTGATTTAGTTAATAGTTTATAGTTAACAGTTTATAGCAAAAAAGGTGCAACTCACTTTCTTACTTGTGAGTTGCACCTTTTTATCTATAAATATCTTTGATTCTTATGCCTTATCCAGATTCTTCGGCAACACGAGGTTCAGGATAACGGCGAGCAGGAAGACTACTGCCACACAGTTATCAGCAAAAACGGTGCGCACAATCTCTGGGAAGATGTTGAACATACCTGTTGCAGATGTGAATCCGAGACCTACGCTGAGCGAGAGACTCACGATGACCATGTTGCGCTGAGAGAAGCCGGTACGCGCCATCATGCCGAAACCGGCAAAGAGGATGCTACCGAACATCATGATGGTACAGCCACCCAATACAGCCTGAGGAATCGTAGTCAATACATAACCGATAGCTGGGAAGATACCACCGATAATCATGATGATGGCACCCATGGCAATAGTAAAGCGGTTCACCACTCCCGACATCGCTGCCAAACCCACATTCTGACTGAAAGAAGTGATAGGAGTACAACCGAAAAGACCGGAAACCGAACTTACGAAACCATCGCAGCAGACTGCCGCACCCATCTCTTTAGTCTTAGGATCACGCTTCAACGCACTGTTGCAGAGCGCAGAAGTATCACCAATCGTCTCTGTGGCAGAAACCAGATATACTGCTACCACCGAGAGAATAGCACCGATATTAAACTCAGGTGTAAATGGAAGAAGCTTTGGCAAAGCTACGATAGAGAGACCAGAAAGTCCACTGAAGTCTATCATTCCCATAAACAGTGCCAAAACATAACCTACCAGCAGTCCTACCAATACAGAGAGAGAACGCAAGAAACCCTTGGCGAAGATCTGACAAAGCAGACAAGCCAGCAAAGTGACAGAACCCACAACCCAGTTGTGCATGCTACCGAAATCAGCTGCACCCTGACCACCCGCAAAAGAGTTGGCACCAACAGGAAGGAGCGAGAAACCGATGGCTGTTACCACGGTAGCGGCTACTACAGGCGGAATGAGCTTGATCCAATACTTGGCGAAAAGTCCGAGTGTTCCTTCTACCAGACCACCAATGATGACAGCGCCTATCAAAGTACCCATACCATGAGCACCGGCAATGGCGATGGCAAGTGAAAGGAAGGTGAAGGAGATACCCATCACGATAGGAAGGCGAGAACCGATACGCCATACCGGATAAAGCTGCACCAAGGTACCGATACCGGCGATGACCATACAGTTCTGGATAAGCACGGCGCTCACCGAACTGTCCAAACCTATCGCACCAGCGAGAATCATGATTGGCGCAATATTGCTGACAAACATCGCCAGCACATGCTGAAGACCAAATGGGAGTGCTTTACCTACGGGCACTCTGCCGTCTAATTTGTAGAGATTTTCTATTGACTGTTCCATTGTCGTTATAATAATTAGAGAATTTCCATTATCCATCAATTCAGTGTCTTTTCTGAATTTGGCGACAAAATTACAAAGAAAATCTGAGAAATCGTTCCTTTTCTCCATTTTTCTCTATCCCGCATGATAGAATACAAGAAGAATCTACGAAAAAAGGAAGGCTGCGGTTCATATTCCGTGCAACCTTCCCTTTTTATCTTATCTCATTAATACTCCGTCTTTTCCGCATTTTCCTCCCACATGCGGAAAGCACCGAGCGCCTCATCGCGCATCAGGGCAATCATCGGCTTGTGGCGGTCTTCTATCTTGCGGTCTATCTCCTCGTAGATAAACTCATCATCGAAACCTATCTTTGCCGCATCCTTCCGGTCGTTGGCATAATAGATACGGTCGAGATGTGCCCAATAGATGGCACCCAGACACATCGGGCAAGGCTCGCAGGAGGTATAGATCTCGCAACCTTCCAGATTGAAGGTCTTCAGCTTGCGGGTAGCCTGTCGGATACAGTTCACTTCGGCATGAGCCGTAGGGTCGAGGTCGATGGTTACACTGTTGGAAGCCTCAGCGATGATGATACCGTCCTTGGCAATCACAGCACCAAAAGGTCCGCCACCCGTCTTCACGCTATTCTTTGAGAGCTCAATGGCTCTATGCATCAATTCTTCTTTTGTCATTGTTTAATATTTTTAGATTAATAATACCCCCTTCTTTTCAATTGGGGGCTACAAATATACAAAAAAGAAATGATATGGCAAGCATTTCTTGCATTATTTTTTAGTACTTTTGCTGCAAAGATACACTTTTTGGCACGAACGCCCTAAATTTCCTTAAATACGCATTCCTGTTCAACAGTTAATTATCAATAATTATAAATACCTTTATTATAAGAGTAGTTATAATTTTCGTAACTTTGTAGCCTATGAATCAAAACAATATCAGCGCCGCTGAACTTTTCCAGCGGGTAAGGGAACTCCTGACGCTCCCCGAACTGGAGCCGAAGACACGCAACAAGATGATGCACGATACGCTCATCCTCTGCTGCCACGAAGGAGTGAAGGATACCAAACAGGCTTTCGGTAACCTTTTCTCCCAGGTGGATTATCTCTGCAAGGCTCACGGCATCAAGGTGGCAGACAAGATTGCCATCCAGACCATGCGCCGACACAGCAATTCGCAGGAACCGCTTTCGGGCGAAGATTTGAAATATGATGCACGTGCCCTTGCCATCTTCATCTCCGCCGTATTCGGAGTGGATGTACCTCACGAGCTGAACGTGCTCATTCCCCATACCAACCGCCCTTATCAGAAGGGACTGGAAATCAACAACCGCCGCATCCGCTGCATCGTGAAGAACTGGGACAGCGATTTCATCCGCGTGGATATTGACCAGGATGCTGATGAAGAGGAATATCTCGTTCAACTGAAAGATGAAGAGAACCATATCGACCATACCTATCTCTGGGATATCCTGAAGGAAGGTATGCAGCTCAACCTGCTCGACTGTCAGGTGAAACAGCCCATCATCATTCCCCGACTCATCGTGGTAGAACCCGATTATCTGGTAGATATCAGTAGTATCGCCACCTGCTTTACGGCTTTCGGTCATCATCCCCTGCTCTATCTGCTGAACCAGATGAAGCCCCGCGCCAACACCCAGGCTACCCTGCTCGGTAACTTTGCCGGTGCTGCGCTGGATGACATCATCAATACAAACGGCAAATACCAGATGAACGAAACCATAAAGACGAATTTCAGGGAGAAAGCACTGGAGTTCTGCACCTGTCCCTGGTTTGATGCCAAGAAATTCTATACCGATGCCAACCAGCAGGCATTCAATCTGCAGCAGGTAGTGGATATTCTATTTCCCCGCACCGCATCGCAGGCACAGATGTCAGCCTTCCGTGGCGAAAATCTTTACGACAGGAAGAAAGCCATCCTCGAACCTTCGTTCGTCTGCGAAGCACTCGGCATACAGGGACGTGTGGACCTGATGACCACCGACTGCAAACTGCTGGTGGAGCAGAAATCGGGACGCAACATGAATATCGAAACCCATCAGGTAGATCCGGGGTATCACAGTTATCAGCTGGAGCCCCACTATGTACAGCTGCTGCTCTACTATGGCGTATTGCAGCACAACTTCAAGCTGAGCAACGACCGCGTGAATATCCGTCTGCTCTATTCCAAGTATCAGCCACAAGATGGATTGATGGTGGTAGCCTACTACCAGAAGCTCTTCAAGGAAGCCATAGAATACCGCAACCAGCTCGTTGCTGCCTCCTTCGAGATAGCCAAGGAGGGCTTCGAACATGCGCTGAATGAATTTACGCCCGAAGTATTGAACGTAGCTGGCACCCAGGACTTCTTCTACAACAAGTATCTGAAGCCGCAGATAGAAGCCATCACCAGTCCGCTCCACAACCTCACCCCATTAGAGGAGGCTTACTTCTGCCGCATGATGACCTTCGTGTTGCGGGAACAGATGATCAGCAAGGTGGGCGCACAGGAAGGAACGAACACATCCAGTTCCGACCTCTGGACCATGCCACTCGCCGAAAAGAAAGATGCGGGCAACATCTATACCGACCTGCATATCATCCGGAAGGAACAGAGCAGCGCAGGAAGCGGATATGATACCATCACCCTCAGCGTGCCCGACCAGGGAAAAGACTTCCTGCCCAACTTCCGCATCGGCGACATGGTATATCTCTATACCTACAAGCTGAAGGAAGAACCCGATGTGAGAAAGGCTATATTATATAAAGGTGTACTGCAGGAGATTCACAGCGATGATATTGTGGTGCATCTCACCGACGGACAGCAGAATGCCGATATCTTCGAGATGAATCTGCCTTACGCCATAGAACATGGAACGAGCGATGCATCAACAGGCGGAAGCATCCGCAACCTGCACCAGTTTATCTGTGCACCCAAGGAGAAACGCGACCTGCTGCTGGGACAGCGTGCTCCGCAAAGAGATGCCTCGCTTACATTAACCAGACATTACGATGATGTACTGGACGACATCATTCTCCGTGCCAAGCAGGCACAGGATTACTTCCTGCTCGTGGGACCTCCGGGAACAGGAAAGACCAGCCGTGCCCTGAAGTTCATGGTAGAAGAAGCATTGAACGATGGAACGGGAATGCCAACAGCAGAAAGCATCGCCGCTGGAGGCAAGACGGCTCAGCAGCCAGCTTCCTCCATCCTTCTGATGAGCTATACCAACCGAGCCGTGGATGAAATCTGCGAGATGCTGGTAGATTCCGGCATCCCATTCCTTCGCCTCGGCAGCGAGTACTCCTGCGATGAGCGGTTCCGCCCTTATCTGATAGAGAAAGCCATCAGCGACTGTCCGAAGCTCGAAGCCATCAAACAATATATAATAGGAACGCGCGTTATCGTGGGCACCACTTCGATGATGACCTCCAAGCCGTTCATCTTCTCGCTGAAGCACTTCAAGCTTGCCATCATCGACGAGTCGAGCCAGATACTGGAGCCAAATCTCATCGGTCTCCTGTCTGCCGTGGATAAGTTCATCCTCATCGGCGACTACAAGCAGTTGCCTGCCGTGGTGCAGCAGAGCGAGCAGGATTCAGGCATTCCTACCATCAACGACAGTCAGAAAGGTGGCGTCATCGACATGAGCATCCTGCAGGACATCTGTCTTACCAACTGCCGCAACTCCCTCTTCGAACGTCTGATTCATTGGGAAGATCACGAAGAGCGCAGCGAATTCATCGGCATTCTGCGCCGCCAGGGAAGAATGCATCCCGAGATTGCAGAGTTTCCTAATCGGATGTTCTACCGCCGGGAGAAGCTGGAATCCGTGCCATGTCCACACCAGTTGGAGACAGAACTGTCATACACCCTTCCATCAGAAGATGCGCTCGACGATTTGCTGAAGGAGCACCGCATGATATTCCTTCCATCCAAATTCTGCAAGGAACCGAATGTATCTGATAAGATCAATGCCAACGAGGCAGCAATCGTGGTAGACCTGCTTCGCCGCATCCACCGCTTCTATGGAGAACGTTTCGATGCCAAGAAGACGGTAGGCGTCATCGTTCCTTACCGCAACCAGATAGCCATGGTGCGCAAAGGCATCGAAAAGCTCGGCATTCCGGAACTGGAGAAAATCAGCATCGATACCGTAGAACGGTACCAGGGCAGCCAGCGCGATGTCATCATCTACAGCTTTACCATCCAGAACATCTGGCAGCTCGACTTCCTTGCCGGCAACAGTTTCGTAGAAGGCGGTGCCATCATCGACCGCAAGCTGAACGTAGCCATCACCCGTGCCCGAAAGCAGATGATTATGACAGGCAACCCGGAGATATTGCGCAATAATCAGATTTTTAGCGAATTAATGAACTATGTGAAGGAAAAAGGAGGATATTTTTAAATTTTCCCCCAAAAAATTTGGTGATACGGAAATAAAGTCCTATCTTTGCATTCGAATTATACACAAAAGGATAAACAAGAGACATAAATACAGATATAGGATTCCGGTGCTCCACTGGCACTGGAATTCTTTATTTTTTATGCTACTTGCCAACCGATTATTAATAACATTAAAACAACAAGAAAATTATGGCTTACATGTCACAAGAAGGCTACGACAAACTCGTAGCTGAGCTGAAACAGCTCGTATCTGTAGAGCGCCCTAAGGCATCAGCCGCAATTGCTGAAGCCCGCGACAAGGGTGATTTAAGTGAGAATTCTGAGTATGATGCCGCTAAAGAGGCACAGGCTCATCTGGAAGATAAGATCAATCGCCTGAAGCTCACCATTGCCGAGGCCAAGATTATCGATACCAAGCAGCTCAGCACCGACAGCGTGCAGATTATGTCGAAGGTAGAGATGACCAACATGGCTAACAAGGCAAAGATGACTTATACCATCGTGAGCGAGAGCGAGGCAAACTTGAAGGAAGGCAAGATTTCCATCAAGACTCCTATTGCACAGGGATTGCTCAACAAGAAGGTAGGTGAAGTTGCAGAGATCAAGATTCCTCGCGGCACCATCAATCTTCGCATCGACAAGATTTCATTTGAATAAAACGGAATAAAAGGAACTATCATATCGGCAGCGATGCCTGTATGACGGTTCCTTTTTATGTTATATGTAAGCCAACCCGATATACTCTATAGAAAATGAAAGTTGCCGATGTAACGACTTCAAAAATAGAATCATATAATATGAATTGTAAATTATAAATTATTAATTATAAATTGATTAGCGATTATGGCAAGCATTTTTTCAAAGATTGCAGCAGGAGAGATTCCTAGCTACAAGTGTGCAGAAAGCGACAAGTTCTATGCTTTCCTCGACATTAGCCCTATCGGCAAAGGTCATACTCTGGTAATTCCTCGCAAGGAAGTGGACTACATCTTCGATATGGAGGATGCAGACTTGGCTGAGTTTGAAGTATTCGCCAAGAAAGTAGCCAAGGCTATCAAGGCAGCCTTCCCATGCAAGAAGGTAGCTCAGGTAGTATTGGGTCTGGAGGTTCCTCATGCCCATATCCACCTCATCCCAATGAACAGCGAGGCTGATGTAAACTTCCGCAAGGAGCACCTCAAGCTCACAGAGGAAGAATTCAAGGAAATTGCTGATAAGATTTATACGGAATTCAAGAAACTTTAAATGCAAGAAGTTTCAAACAGAAAAAGAGCTGCGAATATGCTTCGCAGCTCTTTTTCTATCTATATTCCATAAATTCTTGCTTAAACAAACTCTTCGCCTTTCTTCATCTGTACCTCGTTCACATATTTGCGAACCAGAGCAGAAGAATCTTCTTTCTTGCATACCAGCAATACATTATCTTTCTCTGCCACGATGAATCCGTCCAGTCCGTTCAATACAGCCAGCTTTCCTTTAGGCAACTTGATCACATTGTTGTGACAATTCTCCATCATCACATCGCTGTCAATCACCACATTGTCATCGCTGCTCTTCTGCATCGCCTCGTAGATACTGTGCCAGGTACCCAAATCAGCCCATCCGAAGTCACACTTCATCATATAGACATTGCTAGGCTTGTCAAGGATGCCGAAATCTACTGAGATATTCGGATAAGAAGAGAAACTCTCCTTCATGTAAGCGTTCTCAGTCTCCACACTGAATTCCGGATACTGTTTATCGTAATCACGGAGTACAGGAGGCAGAATCTTGCAGAAGCACTCACGCAGATACTTCACATTAGAAAGGAATAAACCCGTATTCCAATAGAATTCTCCACTCTCTACAAAAATCTTGGCAAACTCTCTTTCCGGCTTTTCTGTAAACGACTGTACCTTATATAATCCGTTGCCGATAGCTTCGCCCATCTGAATATATCCATATCCAGGTTCAGGACGGGTTGGCTTCACACCCATCGTCAGGAAACGGTCATGTTCAGCCACAAAAGCCAGACCTTCCAATACGTTTTCCCGGAAAGCATCTTCATTGAAGATAGCCTGATCCGAAGGAGTTGCTATGATGCAGGCATCAGGATTGAGCATCGAGATGCGATGATTGGCCCATGCCATGCTAGGTGCCGTGTTGCGATGAATAGGTTCTGCCAATATTCGTTCTGCAGGAACCTCAGGCAACTGTTCCTTTACCAACTGAACAAATTCTTCATTTGTGTTGATGTATATATGGTCGGCAGGCACAATCTTTGCCATACGGTCAAAGGTTTGCTGAAGCTGGGTGCGCCCTACTCCAAAGAAGTCGACAAACTGCTTCGGATAGTTGCTGCGGCTGCAAGGCCATAGTCTGCGTCCCTTACCTCCTGCCAATATCACACAATAATTATTTCCGTTACTCTTCATATCTTGAGTCTAATATTTTGTTGGTTTTCTAAATTCATCTGTAAAGTTAGTGATTATCCCTGAAAGTGCCAAAGATTTTCTTGAAATTTAATAAAGTGGACTATAAAAACAACAAAAATTTAATGTTTCTGCATCAAAAATGCATTTTTCGAAAAAAAAGTTCCCAAAAAGTTTGTCAGTTCAAAAATTATTAGTACCTTTGCAACCGCAAATAAACAAAGTGGTATTTGCCCAGATGGCGGAATCGGTAGACGCGCTGGTCTCAAACACCAGTGGAGCAATCCATCCCGGTTCGATCCCGGGTCTGGGTACCAAGATGGAGAGAAGTTCACTTCTCTCCTTTTTTCGTTTATATACCTTATTATATATATGCACTTATAACATCATTATATATCCGCTTATATCTTATCATATCCCTCACTTCACGAAAACGTTTACAGCGATTTATTTAGAATAAGCCTTTCTATTTTTGGCTTTTCAAAAGATAATACTTATCTTTGCAGAAGAAATAACTTATATATAATAACCCAACAAACCGAAAAAATAGATGAAGAAATTTTTTAGCATGGTATGTGCTTGCTTGTTGGCGCTAAGTGCCCAGGCAACCGATATCAAGAAGTATGATGCTCTTTACGAGAATCTGCCATTCCAGATGGAGAAGGTGACCCGTCCGCAATTCCCTGCCAACGAGGTAAATCTCAAGGACTTTGGTGCCATTGGCGATGGCTCTTCTCTCTGTACCACAGCCTTTGCCAAGGCTATCGATGCGCTGACTCAGAAAGGCGGCGGTAAGCTCATCGTTCCACAGGGCGTATGGTTCACAGGTCCTATCGTATTGAAGAGCAACATCAACCTGCATCTCGAAAAAGGTGCTGTCATCCTTTTCTCACCAGATGATGCTCTCTACCCTTTCATAGATACATCATTCGAGGGTCTGGATACACGCCGCTGCCAGTCGCCTATTTCTGGCAATAATCTTACCAACGTGGCAATTACCGGTCAGGGCTGCATCGACGGAAACGGAGAATACTGGCGTCCTTTGAAGAAGCAGAAGGTTACAGATGCACAGTGGAAGCAGATTACTTCACGTGGCGGTGCGTTCAAGAGAGCCGACTACTGGTTCCCAACAGAGGGTGCATTGAAGGCTGACAACAGTGCCAACATGAATGTGCCTAAGACTCCAGCTTCAGAAGAAGAGTGGAACGAGATCAAGCGTTTCCTCCGTCCCGTAATGGTAAGTCTCGTAAGCTGCAAGAACGTTTGGCTCAATGGTGTCATCTTCCAGAACTCTCCTGCATGGAACATTCATCCGCTGATGTGCGAGAACGTTCTTATAGAAGATGTATTGGTTCGCAACCCTTCATACGCTCAGAATGGTGACGGTCTTGACCTGGAGAGCTGCAAGAATGCACTCATCGTCAACTCTACTTTCGATGTAGGCGATGACGGTATCTGTATCAAGAGCGGTAAGGATGCTGACGGAAGAAAGCGCGGCATTCCTTGCGAGAATGTCATCGTAAACGGCTGTACCGTATTCAAGGGTCATGGCGGTTTCGTTGTTGGTAGCGAGATGAGCGGTGGTGTGAAGAATATCAAGGTGAGCGACTGCCAGTTCCTCGGCACCGATGTAGGTCTCCGTTTCAAGAGTACCCGCGGTCGTGGTGGCGTAGTAGAGAATATCTACATCGACAACATGTCAATGTTTGATATCCAGACAGATGTCATCACCTTCGATCTCTATTACGGTGGCAAGTCTGCCGTAGAAGTTCTCAACGATGGCGATGAGGCTAAGAGCCAGAAGGTACAAAAGTTCAAGGTAGATGAGACAACTCCTTGCTTCCGCAATATCGACATCAACCATGTCATCTGCCGTACAGCCCGCCGTGCTGCTTACTTCAATGGCCTTCCAGAAATGCCGGTAAGCAATATCCACATCAAGGATATGGAGGTAAACAATGCAGAGTATGGTATTGTCATCAACCGTACCGATGGCGTGAAGCTTGAGAACATCAAGGTAAGTGCAAAGACCCACACCTTCGATGCCAAGAACTCAAAGAATGTGACTGTCAACGACAAGACATATAAGAAGATTGACGAGAAGGGTATTACCCTCGATTTCTAATCTCGTCCTGACAAGATAAGACAGATAAGAATATCCGCTGTATCTGTCAGAAACAACAAAGAAGAAACAGGCTGTTGGAGCACAAAGTTCCGACAACCTGTTTTTAGTTTTATCAGCAACTATTTCCTTAAAAAGGCTACACTTTTTGCCCAAAAAAGAAAAAAAACACGCTTTTTCTTAAAATAATTTAGTTTTTTCTTGGTAGTATTAAATCTTTTTTATACTTTTGTAGTCGATAAATAAATGACGCAACCTAGAAATTTAAACTTAAGAAACTTTCCTCTTGGATTCTTTTATATAGATTCAGCCGAAGTTTTTTCAGATGTTAGAAGACGCAATAAATAATTTAAGAAAATTCTGGTAATAGGCTCCTATATATTATATAATAATGTGTAGCATGCTTAAAGGCCTAATTTACATAAACAAAAACAAATAGTAAAATTTTAAAAGTTAGTTACATGGTGAACGCAATCAAAAAATTGTGTAAAGTCTGCCTAGTAGCGACGATGGTTCTTACTCCATCTTCTGTCCTCGCACAGAATGTCGTGAAAGGTACCGTGCTGGACGCAAACAACGAGCCAGTGATCGGAGCATCTGTCATTGAAAAGGGCAACCCTAAGAATGGCACAGTTACTGACCTCGATGGTAATTTTACGCTTAACCTGAAAGCAGGCAAGACTGCCGTTATCTCTTACATCGGTATGGTGGCACAAGAGGTAAAAGTGGGGGGGCAAGCCCAAACCATCGTATTGAAGGATGACAACAGTCAGCTCAACGAAGTTGTCGTTGTCGGTTATACAAGTAAAGCCCGCAAGGACCTCACCGGTTCTGTAGGTTCTATTTCTGGCCAAAAGCTTGCTGTTGTTCCAGTGGCTTCTGCTGCTGAGGCTTTGGCTGGTAAAATTGCCGGTGTACAGGTTACCACAGTCGATGGTGCTCCTGGTGCCGACATCAACATCCGTATTCGTGGTGGTTCAGCCATCTCAAGTTCCCAGGACTCTAAACCTTTGTTTATCGTCGATGGATTCCAGGCTGACAACATCAACGACATCCCTCCTACCGATATCCAGAGTATCGATGTATTGAAGGATGCTTCCCTCACCGCTGTTTATGGTGCACGAGGTGGTAATGGTGTAGTTATCGTTACTACTAAATCTGCACAGGCTGGTAAGGTGAAGGTAGATTTCAATGCATACGGTCAGCTCTCTTGGCTGGCAGGCAAGCAGGATATGCTGGATACTTACGAATTCGTTAAGTATCAGTTGGATGGATCCTATGACAGCAACAGCAAGAAGTACGCCTTCCGCCGTGACTTCGGTAACCCTAACGACCTTGACATCTACAAGACAAAGACTACCCACGACTGGCAAGATGAGTTGATGGGCGATCCTGCCTTGACCCAGATGTACAATGTTACCGTAAATGGTGGTAACGAGAAGTTGCGCTTCAGCACCTCTCTCACCCAGCACAACCAGGATGGTATCATCTCAAACTCTGGTGTTCGCCGTACCAACATGAATACCAAGATCAATGTCAAGTTGGCTAAGAACGTAAACCTCTTGGTAAACCCTCGTTTTACTTATCGTCGTGATCTCGGTGCAGGTGCCAGCGGCATCGGTACAGGTGGTTTGGTGGGCGTATTGAACTACAAGCCAACCAATGGTCTCCGTGAGTTTACCAGTTATGATGATGAGTGGCAGGACTTCTCTGTAGAGCGTTACTGGAAGTTGGCTAGCCCTATGGACGACATCAATCAGAATTATCTGCTGAAGCATTCTTACAGTTTCACCAACCAGGCTAGTCTCACATGGGAAATCATTCCTAACCTGACCTTCCGTTCAGACATCGCTCAGTTCTGGTCATTCTCAGACAACAACCGTTTCTATGGTTATCTGACTGACGAGGCTGCCAAGAACGAGAACATGCCTGTGGCTCAGATTACAAACACCCGTGGCTTCAAGTATACATGGACAAATACCCTGAACTATAGCTTAACCCTGAAGGAGAAGCATAATTTCTCTTTCTTGCTCGGTCAGGAAGTTCAGCATACACAAACCACAACCAACTATCAGGCATCCCGCTATTTTCCACAGAGCACATCACCAAGATATGCTTTCAACAACATGGGTCTGGGTTCTGCATATGCCAGCACATCAAGCGTAACCACTCCTAACCGTATTGCATCATACTTCGGTCAGATCAACTATAACTATAAGCACAAGTACCTGCTCTCAGGTACCATGCGTGCCGATGGTTCTACCCGATTCGCCCCAGGTAACCAGTGGGGTTACTTCCCTTCTATCTCAGGTGCATGGGTTATCTCTGAGGAGTCTTGGTGGAACAAGGACGTTGTTGATCAGTTGAAGATCCGTGCAGCTTTCGGTCTTTCCGGTAACAACAACATCGGTGATGACCATTGGCGCTATCAGTATAACATCAATGCACAGGGTGGTCCTAGCTGGGGCGAGAGTACAACAACCCAGAATGGTGACAAGTATTATGCATCAGACGGTTTGTTCCCTAACAACAAGATTAAGTGGGAGACTACCGTAACACGCAACCTGGCTGCTGATATTTCTCTCTTCAAGGGTCGCATTACGCTTACTCCTGAAATTTACTGGAACACCACACGCGACTTGCTCTACAAGTGCCAGATTCCTACCACAACCGGTTACTCACAGCAGTGGCAGAACGTAGGTCGTGTATCTAATAAGGGTTTCGAGCTTTCTATCAATGGCGATATCCTCCGCGGTAAGGACTATGTTCTCTCTGCTAACTTCAACATGGGTATGAACAAAACCAAGGTAGAGAAGATTAACGGTACAGATGCCTACATCCCTGGCAAGTCTTGGGATTCAGAGGATAACTTCCGTCTTGTAGAGGGTAAGGAAGTAGGTCTTATCTATGGTTATGTATACGAAGGCCTTTATGGTTTCAATGAATTCCACAGAAATGGCTTCAGCTATGCAGCCAATGATGAGGAATACCTGGCAGAAAACCCTGGCGTACAGGAGAAGCCAACCGTAACAGGTCTGTTTGGTACAGCTCCTGGCCGCATCAAGCTGAAGGATATCAACGGTGATGGCAAGATCGACATCAACGACCGTACTGTAGTTGGTAATACCAACCCTAAGGTACAGGGTGGTTTCGGTTTGTCAGGAAAGTGGAAGAACTTCGACTTCACAGCCAACTTCACCTACATGCTCGACTTCGACGTGATCAACGCTACTGCATACCAGCTTTCATCAGCAAAGGGTGCCAGCCAGATCAATCCTCGCAACGTATTGAAGAAGTTTGACTATAACAACCGTTGGGTTTATCATGGAGATATCTACATCGAGAATGCAGATGGAACCAAGAGTATCTACAACCTCAACGAGTGCCTGTTGGGCAATTCACAGCACATCGATTACCTCGATATTTACGAAGAGCTCAATAGCGGTAAGACCTTGTGGAACCCACAGGATGTAACCAAGAACTACACCCTCTCCAACTTCGTAGAAGATGGTTCATTCCTCCGTCTTAACGACTTGACAATCGGTTACACATTGCCTACAACCCTTACAAAGAAGTGGGGTATCTCTCGCCTCCGTTTGTATGTTACAGGCTCTAACATCTTCTGCATCACCGGCTACTCAGGCTATGACCCAGAAGTTGACATTCAGAATGGCTTGACACCTAACGTTGACTGGAACCGCTACCCACGTAGCCACAGCTACCTCTTCGGTGTGAACCTTTCATTCTAAACTAGGTATATAATATATAATAAGGAAATACAATATGAAAATTAAAAATATATTGATGTGCAGTCTGTTGCTGGCAGGCTTGTCTTCCTGCAACGACTACTTGGATGTAGACGCTCCTTCTAAGGTGACCGACAAACAAGTGTTCAGCAGTACAGAAGAAGCCGACCGCTTGTTGAATGCGGTTTACCAGTCTACTTGTAGCGGTAGCACATACGGCAATGCATACCTCACAACCTTCAACTTCAACAGCGATGTAGAATTCTCTACTTCTTCTGCCGAAGAGCAAAGCGTAAGCCACAATGACTGGAAGCAGTTTGACGGTGAGGCAGATGGTAGCAGTATCAAGAGCACCTGGGATGCGGCTTACCAGACTATCGAGCGTGCCAACAACTTTATAAACGCAGCAGAGAAATCTTCACTCTACGGCAATGAAGACCTCGACCAGATGATTGGTGAAGCAAAGTGTATCCGTGCCATGAACTATCTCGACCTGGTGATTCTCTGGGGAGATATCCCTTTCACCTTCACCCGTACTTACGACCAGGAGTCACTGATCATGCCTATGGGAAACCGTGATGAGATTCTTACAGCTCTTATCAACGACCTGAAGCAGGCTGCGCCAAAGATGAAGAAGGCTAAGGAAATCACAGAAGGCGTAGAGCGCTGCTCTAAGGAGTTTGCATGGTCCCTCATTGCCCGTATCTCCATGTTCCGTGCCGGTTATTCTCTCCGCCATGGCGAAGATACAAAGGCTGCAGGTACCATGGAGCGTGCTGCTGACTACGAGGAGTATTACAAGATTGCCCGTACATACGCTGATTCTGTTATCCAGGAAGGTACTCATGCGTTGACCAACGACTACATGAAGGTATTCAACGATGAGTGTAACTATGCAGTTGTCAGCAACGACGATGTCATCTTCGAAATCCCATTCGTACAGAATGTAAACGGAAACATCGGTTATATCCAAGGCCCTAAGGCAGACTTCTCTAGTGCCGGCGATACCGATCACCCTTGGGGTAAGATGAGTGGTAGCGTAGGTTTGAATGCTTTCTATCGCTTCACATTTGACAAGGAAGATGTACGCCGCAATACTGTAGGCTACTGGTCTTACGGATACAATGGTATTGCTGCATTGCAGAATTCATATACCAACTACTGTCTGAAGTGGTCTAAGCTTTGGGACAGAAGTCATACTCAGGGTAATACCTCTGAAGGCAATACCGGTATCAACTTCCCATACATGCGCTATGCTGACGTTCTCCTGATGTATGCAGAGGCAGAAAACGAATTGAACGGTCCTACCGATGCAGCCAAGAATGCATTGAAGCAGGTTCGTGAGCGTGCGTTCCGTGGTGCAGCCAACAAGGCAGAAAAGGTAGACGGCTATGTAAGTGCACTCGGTACCAAGGATGAGTTCTTTAAGGCTATCGTTGACGAACGTGCCTGGGAATTTGGCGGTGAGAATATCCGCTGGAAGGATCTCGTTCGCTGGAACCTCTACAGCCAGGTGCTCTACAAGAACTTCTGGAAGTATTATGGTATGGGTTGCGACCGTGACGACAGCTACGACGTAGATGGTAACTTCAATGATTTACCAAATGACTTCTTCTACAGAACCCGTACAAGAGCTCAGTGGAACCAGCAGGTAGCAGAAAACCCAGAGAAGTATAATGCTGCCAACTATCCAGAGGTATTCAACTTCGCCAATACAGATGCCAGCCTCGGTATCATTGAGGTTTACAAGACTCAGGGCGATGACTTCAGCATCGATAACCTTTGGGAGAACTGGGGACTCAACGGTAAGCTGATGCCTCAGGAAGGTGGAGAAGCCGACTGGAAGAAAGCATATCTTTTCGACTGGCTCGATGAGAACACAGGTATAGCTAAGGCTCAGTGCAGATGCTCTATCAGAGGTTACATCTACATTGACCAGCTGGGAGTTATGCAGACGACCAATATTCCTGAATATAACAGCGAAGTAAACTTGTCTACTCTCCCATCCGTAAGATACATCCTGCCAATTCCAAAAGATGTAATCAGCCGCAGCCTGGGACAGTACAAGAATTATTATGGTTATTAATCAATGACTTAGAATCATAAAAGATATGAAGAAATTATTTATATTTTCAATGATATTAGCTGCAACCATGTCGTTCTTTGCTTCATGCAAAGACGACGATGGTTACAACGATGCAGACGCTGACCGTCTGCCTATGCCTATGTTCCGCAGTACACAGAACACGGCATCATCAACCACTCCCTATTATTGTGACATTGCTTCAAGAGTAGATCCAAACATCGCACTCTACCTGCAGCAGCACGGCTATAAGGCAAGTACACACGTCAATGATATGCGCCTGTTCTGGTATGGTGTAGATGGTGCAGATGCATACGAATTGAAAGCAAAAGTAGCAGGAACCTCATGGGACAAGGCAGAAAATCCCAATCTTCTGGATACCATATTGACTGCTGACCAGCTTTCTTTCCTGCACGAAGACTTGCAGTATAGCACAGGTTATCTGTATGCCATCCGTGCCCTCGTTGACAGAAACGATTTGAACAATCCTCACAACTCAAAGTGGTTTGGTATGGGTGATGGTTCTCATCAGGTAGACCAGTCACGTGATGACAGCCGTAACCAGACAGGTTCATTAACTACAGGTATGCGCTACGATGTACCAAGCGTATTCTGGACTGAGAACGTAACCAAGACTTCTATGGATGTATGCTTCATGCCACAGACAGAAGGCAATTACGAGAAGGATTACAAGGATTTCTTCAATGCAGGTGCCGAGGTAAAGGATGGCGAGTGGGTATTCGATGAAATCCGCGTGGTTCCATCTGCCGATAATGCGCAGCTTCCAGAACACATCATCAAGCCTACTGCTGAACAGCGTGCCGCCGGTCGTGTTCATATTGAAGGTCTGGAATCTAACGCTGCTTATATCGTAAGCGGACAGAACAACAACATCAAGCGCTACTACGACCGCCAGTACAACTCTACCATGGTACGTATGGAAGGTGACCCAGGCGAGCCTATCCTCATCAAGGCAAATACAGCAGAAGAGGCTAAGCGCGATACCTTGTTGCAGAACATGGGCTTGCAGAAGGGTAAGATCTTCGGTTGCGAGAACCTTGTTGCTACACGTATCGATACCATCCTGACCAACTATATGTCTGACAATAAGATTGCAGAAGGTCAGGTATTCTATCTGGAAGGCGGCAAGACATACTACTGCTCTTCAACAGTTGAAATGACCAAGGGCTTTACCATTGCAACCAATCCTGCGGATATTGCTGCCGGAAAGGGGCGTGCAACCATTCTCCAGGGAATCGGTTACAACAGCGAGGCTAAGACCGCAGCAAATGCAGTGAACTGGGGATTGTGCCGCAATGCACGTTCTGGTGCAGAGAATGGTGTGACATTGGCTATCCAGCCTATCATCATGCAGGACATCAACTTCCACCCAATGGCTTGGTTCAACTACTTCGACCAGAAGGGAGAAAATGGTAATCCACAATGTACTATTACCCAGAACTACTTCATGAATATGTACAGCCAGGGATTGTCATTCTCACTCGCTGAACTTCGTATCGAAAGATGTACATTCAGTGGCCATGTTCGTGGTTTCATCCGTTTCCAGGGTCCTAACCGTCAGCTCATTGAAAAGTTGACCGTCAACGATTGTGTATTCTACGATGAAGGTGGTTATGATACCAACGGCCGTGGTTACTCATGGTTCGCAGGTCCAGGTAACAACCGCAAGTCAAACTTCTACAAGAATTTGACCTTCACCAATAACACCATCATCAACAGTCCACGCCACGCCTTGATTTCAGAGGCAAAGAACCTGGCTTGGCCTGATGGTACAAAATGGAACATCAATGTATCTAACAATACATTCGTCAACTTCTCACCACGCTCTAACAACAAGAGCCACGGTTTGATGTTCGAAATCCAGTATGCTCCAGGTGGTTCTAAGATTACCTGCAAGAAGAACCTCTTCGTATTTGCCGGTAACAAGAATGATAGTGGACGTGACTACTTCCAGAAGGGTATGATCATCAATACCAAGGATATTACTTACGACTTTGCAGACAACTACTCTACCGTAGTTCCTGCTTACGACAAGTATAAGACATCTACAGACCCTAAGTCAAACCTCCTGGATGGTATGTTCATGCAGAACGCATTCTCTAACTCTAAGACTGGTGCCGGCTACAATAAGGGAGCTCTCAACATCGGTGGTGAAGGTGAAACCCAAATTAAGTTTGGTGACAACCATAACAAGAATGAGGCAGACGCTGTAGGCTACCAGCTTGAGGCTGGCGAGCTCTTCAAGAGTCCTTGGACTATCGGTACAGTAAATGCCAAGGAGAAGTTCCAGAAGGATGCTTACCGTTACTCAGACATCAGTGGTTTCTACTACAATGCTTCTGACAAGGTGAAGAGACATCCTATCTATACCAAGGAAATCGGTGACCCACGCTGGCGCACTGGTAAGTCTTGGGATGGTGGCAAGAACCACACTGTAAAGAGTGGTGATCTGACTTACTAAATTATATTATCAGATATACATATTTAATAAAAAACAAAGAGGGCGAGCCTGTGAAGGTTCGTCCTCTTACTTTTTTATCAAATCTGCCCTAAAAAATGAAGCAGGCTTCGATGGCAAACGAAGCCTGTTTCATTGACCATCGAAGCTTGTTTCATTGACCATCGAAGCCTGTTTCATAAAAAGGGGCATAACAGGGGGTCTCTAATCCTTGAAATCAATACTCAATTCGCCAGTGCCTAAAAGATTATAGCTCATACGATGATAAGGCGTAACACCAAATTCCCTGATGGCAGCACGATGCTTCTTGGTAGGATAGCCCTTATTGCCTTTCCAATCATACTGCGGATATTCTTCTGCCAGCGCATCCATGTAATCATCACGATAGGTCTTGGCAAGGATGCTGGCAGCTGCAATAGACAGATACTTACCGTCACCCTTTACGATGGTTGTATAAGGCAAATCCTTGTAGGGTTTGAAGCGATTACCATCCACGATAACTGCCTCCGGACGAACCTTGAGCTGGTCCAGGGCTCGGTGCATAGCCAGGATACTGGCATTGAGGATATTGATTTTGTCGATTTCTTCGGGAGTAACAACGCCCACAGCCCAAGCTACGGCATCACGCTCTATCTGCTCGCGGAGTGCCTTGCGCTTCTTATCTGTGAGCTTCTTACTGTCGTTCAATTCGGCATTCTGATAACCGGGCGGAAGGATAACGGCTGCTGCATATACGCTGCCTGCCAGACATCCTCTGCCAGCCTCATCGCAGCCAGCCTCTACCATATCCTTATAATAATGACTTTCTAACATAATTATGATGAATTTTACGTTTATCTCTTCACTCTTCACCTCTATTTTGTAACCGTCTAATTATAGGGCAGTTACAAAGATAAGAGCATTTCAACTCTTCACCTACTCTTCACCCACTCTTCACCTACTCTTCACCCTCATAGCACCAGGCGGTGAAGAGAGGGTGAAGAGTGGGTGAAGAGTCAGAACGTCTCTTCAGTTCGTAAGTATCAGTATAACAATACGTTACGACAAAAGGGTGAAGAGTGAAGAGTAATCGGGCATTCCAACCTCAACTTTCTAACTCAAGTTTTGCTCCACACGCCCTGAAAGGGCAGAAGCTCCTAGCCCAGGGCATCGCCCTGGGTTATTATGGACGCAAACCTGTCGCCCTGTAAGGGCAAAAGCTTTAAAACTCCAGACAAAACATAAAGCTTTTGCCCTTACAGGGCGCCTTGCTGATTGCTATTATACCCAGGGCGCTGCCCTGGGCTAGGAGCTTTTGGGCCTTCAGCCCGTACTTAAACCACATGCGAAACTTCAGTTTCTGATAACTGCCAAACGCAAACAGCCAACTGTCCGCAGTAGCGCCAGTTGGCTGTTCTTTGCTCGCCAGTGGGTTGTCTTTCGCTCGCCAGTTGGCTAAATAAGGCTTTTACGTGCGCAGTATGCGGCTAAAAAGTCTTTATCTTTAGAACATCATAGCCACTCGTTTAACGCCCGCTACCAGCGCATCTATTTCTTCCTTTGTATTGTACAGGGCAAAGCTGGCACGAACGGTGCCGAGAATACCATAGCGGTCCATCAAAGGCTGAGCGCAATGATGACCGGTACGTACAGCGATGCCCAGACGGTCGAGCAAGGTGCCCATATCCATGTGATGAATATCACCAACCAAGAAGCTGACAACGGCATCTTTGCCCTCCTGCTCACCAAAAAGTCTGATTCCATCGATGGTTCGCATCTGCTCCATGCAGTAACGGGTCAATTCCTGCTCATGCTTGGCAATGTTATCCATGCCGAGCGCAGAGACATAATCGATGGCCTTTGCCAGACCATGGGTAGCTACATAATCAGGAGTACCAGCCTCGAACTTGAAAGGCAACTTCTCGAAAGTAGTCTTCTCGAAACTTACGCTCTCAATCATTTCACCACCTCCCTGATAAGGAGGCAACTTGTCGAGCCATTCTTCCTTGCCGTAAAGCACACCGATACCGGTAGGACCATAAATCTTATGTCCGCTGAAAGCGAAGAAATCGCAATCCATATCCTGTACATCCACAGCAAAATGAGGAGTACTCTGAGCGCCATCCACCATGACAGGTACATCATGCTCATGAGCTATCTTTATCATCTCTTTTACCGGATTCACCGTACCGAGCACGTTGCTCACCTGGGCAATGCTCACGATTTTGGTGCGTTCGGTAAATAAATTGGCGAATTCATCGAGGTTAATCTCACCTTTATCGTTGATTGGGATTACACGGATGGCGATTCCCTTCTTGGCAGCCTGCAACTGCCAAGGCACGATATTGGAGTGATGCTCCATGGTAGAGATAATCACCTCGTCGCCCTCACTCATAAAGGCATCGCAGAACGATGAAACCACGAGATTCAGACTCTCGGTAGTACCGCGGGTAAAGATGACTTCCTCAACCTTAGGCGCATTGATAAACTTGCGCACAGTTTCGCGGGCTGCCTCATGAAGGTCGGTAGCCTGCTGAGAGAGATAGTGAACGCCACGATGCACATTGGCATTCACATTGAGATACTCGTCGCGCATGGCATCGAGCACGCACAATGGCTTCTGCGTGGTTGCCGCATTATCCAGATACACCAATGGCTTATCATATACCTTTCTCGATAAAATCGGGAAATCTGCTCTTACTTGATTGATATCATACATAATTTTAAGAAGTTAAGAAGTTAAGGAGTTAAAGAAGTTAAGACATCGGTAAATCTGTCTTCAAAAGGAAGCTCAAACAATATAACAATTGTCTTAACTCCTTTAACTTCTTAACTCCTTTAACTACATAATTATCTACTTGCAAAGCTTGCAGCCCTCACACTTATTGAGTTCACCACGGAATCGCTTCTCTACGAGATGATGCAGACGGTCGCGCAATGGCTCCAGCTCCATCTTGTCGATGACTTCGTTGATAAATGCAAACTGAAGGAGCAACTTTGCCTCCTCGCGGCTCACACCACGCTGCTGCATATAGAACAATGCCGCATCGTTGAGCTGACCTACAGTACTACCGTGTGCACACTTCACATCGTCAGCATAGATTTCCAGCATCGGCTGGGTGAACATGCGGGCTGTCTTCGTAGCACAGAGGTTCTGGTTGGTTTCCTGCGAAGTGGTCTTCTGGGCACCATGACGAACCAATACTCTACCGGCAAAAGCACCACGTGCCTCACCATCGAGCACATACTTATAAAGCTCGTTGCTGGTACAATGACCCACCTGATGATCGATAAGCGTATTGTTGTCAACCACCTGGTTCTTATCGGCAATCACACAACCATTGCAGAAGCACTCGGCTCCCTCGCCCTTGAACACGAGGTCGAGGCGGTTGCAGGTGATACCGTTATGAAGGGTGATGACGTTATGGTTTACACGGCTGTTAGCCTGCTGCTCGATATAAACGTTGCTGACACGGCGGTTCTTGTAATGAGTCTCCTCCAGACAATAGAGGTCGAGACTGGCATTCTCGCCAACATAAGCCTCGATAACCTGGGTTGCGAGGAAGTTCTTGTCATCGGCTGCATGGTCGCAGAAGAGGAACTTAGCCTCAGCACCCTGTTCCATGACGATGAGAACACGGCGGTTCACCATCAAATCTACATCCGAACGGAGAATATTGATGACCTGAATGGTTCGCTCCACCTTCACGTTCTTTGGTACGTAGATAAGCAAGCCATCCTGTGCCAGGAATGTATTCAATGCCGTGATGCCATCTTCATCGGTTTTGGCAATCTTGGCATAGTATTTCCCGATGAATTCAGGGTTTTCTGCAGCAATCTTGTTCAAAGAGTCCACGATAACACCCTCTGGCAACTCTACCTTTGGCAATGCCTTGCAATAGAAAGCATCGTTCACCACGAAGTAGAGCGAAGTGCTCAGGTTAGGCACATCGCAGCGGAAAGCCTCGTATGGATCTACCGGAATTTCCAGGCGATTCAAGTTCAAGCCATAGTCTGGCTCGAAGATGGCGCTCATATCTGTATACTTGTATCTTTCTACCTTACGGGAAGGAAAGCCCAGACGACGGAAGTCCTCGAATGCTGCATCGCGCACCGCATTGAGCACCTCAGCACTGTTCTTCTTGATGATTCTCGAAGAAGACTGATACAAGTCTAAATATTGATTTTCTGAAAGCATAGCCATCCTCCTAATTATTTCTCATCTACTTCAGCCTTGATCCAGTCGTAGCCACGAGCCTCAATCTCCTTGGCAAGTTCAGGACCGGCAGTCTTCACGATTCTACCTTTATAGAGTACGTGAACCACACTTGGCTTAATCATATCGAGCAGACGCTCGTAGTGAGTGATGACGATGGCAGATGTCTTGTCGGTATGCATCTTGTTCACACCGTCAGCCACGATACGCATCGCATCCACATCGAGACCAGAGTCGGTTTCATCGAGAATAGAAAGCTTTGGCTCCAGCATAGCCATCTGGAAAATCTCGTTGCGCTTCTTCTCACCACCCGAGAAACCTTCGTTTACAGAACGGCGAGCCAACTTGCTATCCAATTCCACCAACTCGCGCTTCTCACGCATCAGCTTCATGAATTCGCTTGTGTTCAATGGTTCCAACCCCTGATACTCACGCTTGGCATTGATAGCCGCACGCATGAAGTTGGTCATGGATACACCAGGAATCTCTACTGGATACTGGAAAGAGAGGAACAAGCCTTCACGGGCACGGTCCTCTGGCTTCATATCCAGAAGGTTCTTGCCGTTGAAGATAGCCTCACCCTCGGTTACGGTATAGAGAGGGTTACCCGTGAGCACAGCGCTCAAGGTTGACTTACCGGAACCGTTAGGTCCCATGATAGCATGTATCTCACCGTCGTTGATAGTCAGGTTGATACCTTTCAATATTTCTTTGCCTGCAATAGTAGCATGCAGATTCTTAACCTCTAACATAATTTTAGTCAATTTTTATCGATTTCATCGAGAATGATGATTGATTATCCTACGGTTCCTTCGAGTGAAACACTCAGGAGTTTCTGTGCCTCAACGGCAAACTCCATAGGCAACTTGTTGAGCACATCCTTGGCATAACCGTTTACGATCAAGCCGACAGCCTCCTCGGTAGGAATGCCTCGCTGATTGCAATAGAAGAGCTGGTCTTCTGAAATCTTCGAGGTAGTTGCCTCATGCTCGAACACGGCTGTGTCGTTATGGGCATCCATATATGGGAAGGTATGCGCTCCACAATCGCTGCCCAGCAACAAAGAGTCGCAGGAACTGTAGTTGCGGGCATTGTCGGCATTGGATGTAGCACGAACCAGACCTCGATAGGAGTTCTGGCTATGACCTGCCGAGATACCTTTAGAGATGATGGTACTCTTGGTGTTCTTACCCATGTGAATCATCTTGGTACCGGTATCGGCCTCCTGATAGTTGTTGGTAACAGCTACGCTGTAGAACTCAGCTACAGAGTTGTCGCCACGCAAGATACAGGAAGGATACTTCCAGGTAATCGCAGAACCGGTCTCTACCTGAGTCCAGCTCAGCTTAGAATTCACACCACGCAAGTCGCCTCGCTTGGTTACCAGGTTCAGCACACCACCCTTACCATGTTCATCACCAGGATACCAGTTCTGAACGGTAGAGTACTTCACCTCAGCATTGTCCTTGACAATAATCTCTACGATAGCCGCATGGAGCTGGTTCTCATCACGCATTGGCGCTGTACATCCCTCCAGGTAAGAAACATAAGCATCATCATCGGCGATGATCAATGTACGCTCAAACTGACCGGTGTTACGGGCATTGATGCGGAAGTAACTGCTCAACTCCATCGGACAGCGGACGCCCTTAGGAATATAAACGAATGAGCCATCACTGAATACGCAACTGTTCAAGGCTGCATAAAAGTTATCACGATAAGGAACTACGGTTCCCAGATACTCTCTTACCAAATCAGGATGCTCCTTCACAGCCTCACCAATACTGCAGAAGATGACGCCCTTCTCACGGAGTTTCTCCTTGAAAGTAGTCTTTACCGACACAGAGTCCATGATGGCATCTACGGCGGTACCGCTCAAAGCCAGACGTTCCTCCAGAGGAATACCGAGTTTATCGAATGTCTTCTCCAACTCAGGATCAATCTCCTTATTCTTCGGCTTCTTTGCCAAAGGGTCGGCATAGTATGAAATCTCCTGGTAGTCAATAGGTGGCACGTGAACATGTCCCCATTTTGGCTCCTTGAGCGTCTTCCAGTAATTGTAGGCTTTCAGACGAAATTCGAGCATCCAATCCGGCTCTCCTTTCTTCTGCGAGATCAGGCGCACAACATCCTCGTTGAGACCCTTTTCTATGATTTCAGTATGCACATCCGTGGTAAAACCATACTCGTATTTCTGGTCTATCACATCCTTGACAACCTGATTCTGTTCTTTCTCTATTTCTGCCATTGTTATTTAGAATAACCTTTCGTTATTTTAACCCTAAATAGGGATAAGCCGCTGAGGACTCATCCCTACCTTATTATATATATGATAGAGCGAAAAACAAATGAATTCTTCACTTTTCGTTCTTCACTCTTCACTTTATTAAAGCTTCTGCTCTACCTCGATTTCAGTGAAGGTCTCGATAACGTCGCCTTCCTGGATATCGTTGTAGTTGACGAGGCTCAAACCGCATTCCATACCGGTAACCACCTCCTTGACATCGTCCTTGTAACGCTTCAAGGCACCGATTTCAGCAGTACGGATCACGATACCGTCACGGATGACGCGAGCCTTATCCTTAGCGTGTACCTTACCCTCGGTAACGAGACCACCGGCAATAGTACCCACCTTAGAAATCTTGAAGGTCTGCTTAACCTCAACCTGACCGGTAACGATTTCCTTCTTCACCTTGTCGAGCATACCTACCATCGCGCTCTTGATATCGTCGATAGCATCGTAGATAATAGAGTATGTGTTGATTTCAACACCCTCACGGTCGGCAGCCTTGCGGGCATCGGCAGATGGACGAACCTGGAAACCTACGATGACTGCATCTGAAGCAGATGCCAGCATCACGTCGTTCTCTGAAATCTGACCTACTGCCTTGTTGACTACGTTCACCTGAACCTTCTCGGTAGAAAGTTTGATGAATGAGTCGCTCAATGCCTCAACAGAACCGTCGGTATCACCCTTCACAATGACGTTCAACTCGTGGAACTCACCACGTGCGATACGGTGAGAAATATCACCCAAGGTCAAGCGCTTCTGAGTACGCAAGCCCTGCTCACGCTGCAACTGCTCACGCTTGTTGGCGATTTCGCGAGCCTCCTGCTCAGTCTCGATTACGTGGAACTGGTCACCTGCAGTAGGCGCACCGTTCAAACCGAGGATGATAGCTGGCTCAGCTGGAGCAGCCGACTTGATATTGGCATTACGCTCATTGAACATTGCCTTTACACGACCCCAAGATGTACCGGCGAGAACGATGTCGCCTACCTTCAAGGTACCGTTGGCAACCAATACGGTAGAAACATATCCACGACCCTTGTCGAGAGAAGACTCGATGATGGTACCTGTAGCACGACGGTTAGGGTTAGCCTTCAAGTCGAGCATATCAGCCTCGAGGAGCACCTTGTCGAGCAGATCGTGAACACCGATACCCTTCTTGGCACTGATTTCCTGGCACTGATACTTACCACCCCACTCCTCAACGAGCAGGTTCATGTTAGCCAAGTCCTCACGGATACGGTCTGGGTTAGCACCTGGCTTATCAATCTTGTTGATAGCGAATACCATTGGTACACCGGCAGCCTGCGCATGAGCGATAGCCTCCTTGGTAGTAGGCATCACAGAGTCATCGGCTGCGATGATGATGATGGCGATATCGGTAGCCTGGGCACCACGGGCACGCATGGCGGTAAACGCCTCGTGACCTGGAGTATCAAGGAAGGTTACCTTGCGACCGCTTTTCAGGGTCACACTGTAGGCACCGATATGCTGGGTAATACCACCCGCCTCACCGGCAATCACATTGGTATTGCGGATATAGTCGAGCAAAGAGGTCTTACCATGGTCTACGTGACCCATCACGGTTACGATTGGAGCACGAGGAACCAAGTCGTTCTCATCATCCTCTTCCTCGCTCACGGCTTCCTGAACCTCGGCACTCACGTATTCGGTCTTGAAACCGAACTCCTCAGCCACCATGTTGATGGTTTCAGCATCCAGACGCTGGTTGATAGAAACCATGATACCTACACCCATCAGGGTAGAGATAACCTGAGTAACGCTGATATCCATCATCGTAGCCAACTCGCTAACGGTAACGAACTCTGTAAGCTTCAGGGTCTTGCTTTCCTTCTGCTCCTGACGAGCCTGATCCTGCAACTTCTCCTGAACAGCCTCACGCTTCTCCTTACGATACTTAGCACCCTTCTTGTTCTGGCTCTTGCTGGTCAAACGTGCAAGAGTCTCCTTAACCTGGCGTGCTACAGCCTCGTCATCCACCTCGATCTGACGCTGGTTGCCGCGGTTGTTGTTATTGCCGCGATTGTTATTATTGTTATTATTTCTGTTGCGGTTTTTGTTCTTCTTGTTATTACCGCCGTTGTTGCCATTACCTCCGCCATTATTCTTAGCTTCGGCATTGATGTCAACACGTTCTTTGTTGATACGAACACGCTTTTTGCGCTCATTGTGCTGTTGAGCCATTTTCTCCTCACGTTCCTTTCGACGCTCCTCCTTGGTTTTCTTCTTAGGACGAGTGCTCTGGTTGAGGGAAGACAAATCTATCTTGCCCAACACCTTAGGCTCATTTGCAGTAAACTTCTTCTCACTCTTGAGAGTAAACACGCTGTTGTCAGCTGCTCCAGCAGAATGCTGTGCAGCTTCATTCTTAGCATGATGATGCTCTCTCTTTCCCTGAGGAGCATTCTGCTTATTCGTCTGAGCGTTTGACTGCTGTGATTTCTGATGATTTTCCTGTTTCATTTGCTGTTTATGCTGAGAAGCCTGTTGTGGCTTCTGTTCTTTCTTATGCTCAGCCTTAGGAGCGTCTTTCTTCTGCTCAGGACTGACGGCAGCAGTCTCAGGCTTTTTCGCAACAGACTCTGCAGCAGGCTTCTTACCGATATTGTCCAAGTCAATCTTTCCCAGCGGCTTGTACTGCTGCTGTCCATTAGACTCCAACAAGCTTTCAGCGCGATTGTCCTTCTGCTCTGGCGCACGCTTCTTATCTTTTGCTTTTTTGGTAAAGAGTTTCTCAGCCTGATCACGAACTTCTCTGTCCTGACTGAAGGCATCATTCAATGCCTTGTATTGCTGGTCGGTGAGTTTGAAGCTCGGCTCTGCCTTGACATCTCCCAGGTCTTTTCTTTTCTCTAGGAATTCAACTGCCGTCTGAAGTCCTATATTTAATTCACGTAGTGCTTTATTTAATCTGATGCTCATAAATTATTTTATTCTCCTATTTTTAAAGTTAGATTCCCTGCAAGCACTCGCTGGCAAGGGAATTATTGTTCGAATTCGGCGCGCAACACGCTGAGTACATGATCAACGGTCTCCTCTTCGAGGTCGGCCTTCTCAATCAGCAAGTTGCGAGGTGCATTGAGTACCTGCTTGGCAGTATCAAGACCGATGCCCTTGATAGCATCGATAACCCACTGGTCAATCTCATCAGAGAACTCATCCAAGTAGATATCCTCGTCGGCCTCATTCTCGTCTACCTCCCGGAATACATCGATAGTATATTCTGTAAGCATAGAAGCCAGCTTGATGTTCATACCGCCACGGCCGATAGCCAGGCTAACCTCCTCTGGCTGCAAGTAAACCTCAGCCTTCTTGTTCTCATCATCAACGTTGATTGAAGAAACCTTAGCAGGAGCCAACGCACGCTGGATGAAGAGCTTGGTATTGCTAGAGTAGTTGATGACATCGAGATTCTCGTTGCAAAGTTCGCGAACGATACCATGAACGCGGCTACCCTTAACACCTACACATGCGCCAACAGGGTCGATACGCTCATCGAATGTTTCAACAGCAATCTTGGCACGTTCTCCCGGAAGACGGGCGATACGGCGGATTGCAATCAGACCGTCTGCAATCTCAGGAACCTCAGCCTCCAACAGGCGCTGCAGGAAAATAGGAGCAGTACGGCTCAGGATAATCTTCGGATTATTGTTCTCATTGTCTACACGGAGGATGACCGCACGAACAGTCTCACCCTTGCGGTAAGTATCACCAGGAATCTGCTCGGTCTTAGGCAACATGAGCTCGTTGTTCTCATCGTCTACAATCAGAACCTCGCGCTTCCAAACCTGATAAACCTCACCAGAGATAACCTGACCTACACGATCCTTGTACTTGTTGTAGAGTGAATCATGCTCCAACTCAAGAATCTTGGAAGCCAAAGTCTGACGAAGAGTCAAGATGGCACGACGACCAAACTTATTGAAGTCAACCGTCTCACTTACATCCTCACCAACCTCGTAATCCGGCTCAATCTTACGAGCCTCAGAAAGTGTAATTTCCTTATTTTCATCTTCAACTTCGCCATCAGCAACAACTACACGGTTGCGATAAATCTCGAAGTCACCCTTGTCAGGGTTCACGATGACATCAAAGTTTTCGTCACTACCAAAAATCTTGGCAAGTACATTACGGAAGCTCTCCTCCAATACACTTACCAATGTAGTACGGTCGATATTCTTTGTTTCTTTAAACTCGCGGAATGTATCAATCATACTCGCTGTCAATTCTTGCTCTTTTTTAGCCATAACTTAATTGAAACTGATTATGTATTTTGTATATTTTACTTTATCCATCTGGTAAACGTGGTCAACCTCCTGCTTAACCGGGCGTTTCTTACCTTCAATCTTTACCTTTTCTTCAACGCCAACTGTGAAGTCATTTCCTTCAACAGCTTTCAAGATACCCTTAACCTTCTTGCCGTCGGCATCAAGTACCTCAACCTCCTTGCCAATGAAATTGATATACTGCTGTGGAACTTTGAACGGCTGACCCAAACCCGCAGAGCCAACTTCGAGCTCATAGTCTTCCTCGTCACGGTTCAAATGATCCTCAATATACTTACTCAAGGCAACACAATCCTCAATCCATACTCCATCGGCATGGTCAATCTCAACAACGATTCTATCGTCGGGACTGATTTCAATACTTACCAAGAAATATTCCTTATCTTGGAGCCATTCTTCAACTAAATTTTTTACGACGTTTTTATCAATCATATATACCTTATTAAAATAAAATGAGGAACTCTTGTGAGCCCCTCATTCCACTGAACGTTGCAAAATTACAAATATTTTTGTGATTGACCAAAAAAAATGCAACTTTTTATTCGCAACGTGCACATTTTTAATCGATTGTGCACGTTTTTGTACTTATTTCTTCACAGGATGCAGTATTTTTTCGTATTCTGTTGGAGAATTCAGCAATTTTACTGCTTCCTTAATCTGCTTGTCATAGCGCATGGAATTCTGGATGGCACCGCGCTGGAAATAATAGGCAGAAACGATGTCATTTTCCAACAGATGCTTGATGTAATCCTTGTTATAATCCAGATCCTTTGCCACATTGTGACTCAGTTTTTTCTTCAAAGCTTCAAACTCTGCCTTGGCATCATCGTAGTAGCCTTCAAACTTAGCGAGTTTCTCCAAGTCTTTGAGATACTTTTCAGTTTCACGGTCATACTGGAAGTTAGCCTTCAATACGCGTGCCTTGAATTCATCATAGTCGGCATCGGTCAGCGAGAATTCCTTCGCTGGAGCGATAGTAGGATGTTTGGCAATATAATCAATCTCATAATTGAGCATCACCTCATTACTGTCGCGGGCACCAGCCAGATAGAAGGCGATGTTTGGCAAAGAATCAGGCTTTACCTCTACATCCGGCTTCACGCCACCGCCATCTCTCACTTCTCTGCCGCCAACGGTATAGAACACCTTGGTAAGAGAGTCAGGAACATGCTCCACATAACCGCCCTTATCGTGCTTATAGTTGAGCGCCTGAACGCATCGGCCGCTAGGAATGAAATATTTAGCAGTAGTGAGTTTCACCTGTCCGTTATACGGCAAGTCCATGGTAGCCTGTACCAATCCCTTTCCATACGTGCGCGTACCTAATATTACAGCACGATCATAATCCTGCAGACTGCCGCTCATGATTTCGCTGGCACTGGCAGAATTCTCGTTCACCAATACCACCATCGGCATAACGGAATCTATCGGTTCAACCGTGGTCTTATAAACATGATTAGAACGCTGCAACTTTCCCTTCATCTCCAAGACGGTCTTACCTTTAGGCAAGAACATATTGATGATGCTGACCGCTTCGGTAACAGAACCGCCACCATTATTACGCAGATCGAAGACAAGACTCTTGGCTCCCTGCTTTCTCAAATCGATGAAAGCACGACGCACATCCTTGGCACACTGCTCGGTAAAAGAATTGAAGTTGATGTAACCGATGCTACCCTCCAACATGCCATAATAAGGCAAGAACGGCAACTGGATGGTACGGCGTGTTACCTTTACCTTCATCGTCTTACCGGTACTTGGGCGTTTAACTTTCAGCATGAAAGAAGAACCCGGATCACCACGAAGATGATCACTGACATAGCTCACCTCCTTATTGGTCATATCCTCATCATCAATACTCAGGATGATATCGCCCTTCTTCAATCCCACTTCTGCAGCAGGCATATTCTCGTAAGGCTCACTGATGCAGACGCGCTGCAACTGGAAGTTGTAGCGTACCACCGCACCTACACCCGCATACTTGCCGGTGAGCAGATTCTTGAGTTCCTTCATCTTCTGCTCAGGATAATAGGTAGTATAAGGGTCGAGGCTACGTAACATGGCATTGATACCATTTCCGACCACAACTTCAGCATCGAGCGTATCTACATACATCAAATCAAGATTCTTGTAGATGGCATTGAATATTTCCATATTCTTTGCGGCTTTGAAGTCATGGTCTTTGTCAACCTGAGCAAAAGTTGGAGCTGCAAGGAGCACCATAAGCAAGGAGAACAGTATTCTTTTCATTGTTACCTTATTTAATTGTATATGATTCAACTTATAGATTATTTTCTCCCCCCTCTTTACGGCATTCGCCCTCGGGGAAGATTTCGACCGCAAAAGTACTCATTTCTTTGCGAAAAACACCATAAAAGAGGCAAAAAGTGGCACAAAGATAAGAAAAAATACACTTTTTTAGAGAAAAAGCGAAAAAAGTCAGCGAAAAATTTGGCAGAATGAAGAAAAGTTAGTACTTTTGCACACGCAAATAAGGAACGTCACGTTCTTTGCTGAAAAAACGCTTCAATAGCTCAGTTGGTTAGAGCACCTGACTGTTAATCAGGGGGTCGTTGGTTCAAGCCCATCTTGAAGCGCAAGAGAGTTTCAGGTTAGCCTCGTAACTCATCTTCTTTCATAGCAAATTGCTTCAATAGCTCAGTTGGTTAGAGCACCTGACTGTTAATCAGGGGGTCGTTGGTTCAAGCCCATCTTGAAGCGCAGAAAAGAGTCACAAGTTTTACTTGTGACTCTTTTTGTATATCCCCATATAATCCACACTTTACATTCTCCATTCCCATACACAAATACAATATCCGGTAATAATTAGAGAAAGTACTATTAAAAAAGGCACATTCCTATGCGGAATGTGCCTTTATATATAATAATGTGTCTAATACTCAGATTATTCTACATCATTGTTGTGATCCAAAGAGTCATTGAACTCCTTAGGAGCCTGCTCATCATTACGATGCTCGTAACGACGTGGCTGACGAGCTGGACGCTCACCACGACCCTCATGACGATCATCACGACGACCGCGACGCTCACCACGCTCTGGACGTGGACGACGCTCACGCTCTACATAACCCTCTGGCTTCTCCATCAACACACGGTGAGAGAGCTTGTACTTGCCAGTCTTAGGATCAATCTCCATCAACTTCACCTTGATCTTGTCACCTTCCTTGATGCCAGCCTCTTCAACTGTCTCAAGACGCTTCCAATCAATCTCAGAGATGTGGAGCAAACCATCCTTACCAGGGAGAATCTCTACGAAGCAACCGTAAGGCATGATAGAGCGAACAGTACCCTCGTAAACCTCACCAACCTCAGGAACAGCTACGATAGCCTTGATCTTAGCCAAAGCTGCATCGATAGAATCCTTGTTAGGAGCAGATACCTGTACGTGACCCTTACCATCAGTCTCCTCGATAGTGATAGTAGCACCAGTATCCTCCTGCATCTGCTGGATAATCTTACCACCAGGACCGATAACAGCACCGATGAACTCCTTAGGAATATCGAATGCTACGATACGTGGAACCTGTGGCTTCATCTCTGCACGTGGCTCAGAGATAGTCTCCATCATGCAGTTGAGGATGTGCTCACGACCAGCCTTAGCCTGCATCAAAGCCTCCTCAAGAATCTCGAAGCTCAAACCATCACACTTGATATCCATCTGTGTAGCGGTCAAACCATCGCGGGTACCAGTAGTCTTGAAGTCCATATCACCCAAGTGGTCCTCATCACCGAGGATATCACTGAGGATAGCGTACTTGTCCTCACCTGGGTTCTTGATAAGACCCATAGCGATACCAGAAACTGGTTTCTTCATAGGAACACCTGCATCCATCAGGGCGAGAGTACCGGCACAAACAGTAGCCATAGAAGAAGAACCGTTAGACTCCAAGATCTGGCTTACCAAACGAACTGTGTAAGGGAAGTCTGCAGGAATCTGCCCCTTCAAACCACGCCATGCCAAGTGACCGTGACCAATCTCACGACGGCCTACACCGCGCTGAGCCTTAGCCTCACCTGTTGAGAATGGAGGGAAGTTATAGTGAAGGAGGAAGCGCTGGTAGCTCTTCTCGAGCACACCGTCGATAAGCTTCTCATCCATCTTTGTACCGAGCGTACATGTAGAGAGAGACATAGTCTCACCACGCTGGAAGATAGCGCTTCCGTGAGGCATTGGGAGTGGAGAAACCTCGCACCAGATAGGGCGGATTTCTGTAGTAGCACGGCCATCAAGACGCAAGCCCTCATCGAGGATGCAACGGCGCATAGCATCGCGCATTACGTCATCATAGTAACGGGTAGCCTCAGCGTGCTTCTCCTCCAAGTCTTCCTCAGAAAGATCAGTATGAGCAGCGTCATACTTCTCAAGGAAATCAGCCAAAACCTTGTCGAAAGCATCCTGACGTGCATGCTTCTCCAAAGCCTGGTGGTTGATATCATAAGCTGGCTTGTAAAGCTCAGTCTTAATCTGCTCACGGAGTTCCTCATCGTTGATCTCGTGGTCATACTCACGCTTCACGTCAGTACCCTTCTCCTTAGCCAACTCATACTGGAGCTCGCACATAGGCTTGATAGCCTCGGCAGCCACCTTGAGGGCACCAATGAGATCCTGCTCAGAAACTTCCTTCATTTCACCTTCTACCATCATGATATTGTCCTTGGTAGCACCAACCATGATATCCATGTCTGCCTCTTCCATCTGCTGGAATGTAGGGTTTACAACATACACACCATTGATACGAGCTACACGAACCTCAGAGATATAGTACTCGAAAGGAATATCTGAACAAGCCATGGCAGCTGAAGCAGCGAAACCTGCGAGGGCATCTGGCTGGTCAACACCATCGGCTGAGAGCAACATTACCTGTACGTAAACTTCTGCATGGTAGTTAGAAGGGAAAAGTGGACGCAAAGCACGGTCCACAAGACGAGAGGTAAGGATTTCCTCATCGCTGGCTTTGCCTTCGCGCTTGGTGAAACCACCAGGGAAACGACCTGCAGCACTGTACTGCTCACGATAATCTACTTGCAAAGGCATAAAATCTGTACCCGGAACTGCATCCTTTGCTGCACAAACAGTTGCGAGAAGCACTGTGTTACCCATGCGGAGAACCGCAGCACCATCAGCCTGTTTTGCAACTTTTCCGGTCTCAATTGTGATGGTTCTTCCATCAGGCAACTGAACACTTTTTGTAATTACGTTCATCTAAATTAAAAAACTTATTGTTTTGTCTAACATCTAAAATATCTAAAACGCTGCAAAGATACCTCTTTAATAATTAATAAACGAATAAATCAACAATTATTTTCCACTTTTTTAAATAATTTATCTATAGAAGGTGCATTATTCGCAATTTTATTACTATCTTTGCACTCGATAATTTTGCAAAATAATAAAATTCATGAAGATAACTAGACTCTTTTCAGTGGCAGCGATTATGGTAGCTGCACTGGCTTTGACTTCTTGTAACAACAAGAAATTCCACATCACCGGCAATATCACAGAGGCTCAGGACTCTATGCTCTATCTGGAGAACATCAGCCTGAACGGTCCTGTGAAAATCGACTCTGTGAAACTGGGCGAGGATGGTGCCTTTGCCTTCGACGAGGCTGCCATGGACTCTGTTACCCCAGAGTTCTACCGCTTACGCATCGCCAACCAAACCATCAATCTTTCCATCGATTCTACAGAAACCATCAAGGTAAAGGCGGCTTATCCGCAGATGAGCTTCAAATACGAAGTGGAAGGTTCAGAAAACTGCAACAAAATCAAGGAGCTGTCTCTTAAGCAGATGACTCTTCAAAGCAATATCAACGGACTCGTAAAAGATCCTAACATCGGCAGCGATTCCATCGAATCCATCGTGGGCCGCATGCTTCAGGCTTACAAACAGGACATCAAGGCCAACTACATCTTCAAGGAGCCTATGAAGGCATACGCTTACTATGCGCTCTTCCAGACTGTACAGTTGGGCAATACGAACACGCTCATCTTCAACCCTCGCAACAACAAGGACGACGTGAAGGTATTTGCTGCCGTAGCAACCAGTTGGGATACCTACTATCCTGGCGCTGAACGTGGCAAGAACCTCCACAATATCGCCATTGAGGGAATGAAGGACATCCGCATCATCGAGAACCAGATGGCACAGCAACAGATAGAAGCCAGCAAGGTGAGCGTAAACGGATGCATCGAACTTGCACTTCAGGACAACAAGGGACAGGTACGCCGTCTCTCCGACCTCAAGGGCAAGGTGGTATTACTCGACTTCCATCTCTTCGCCAGCAAAGAGAGCACCAAGCGCATCATGATGTTGCGCGAACTCTACAACAAGTATCATGCTGCCGGACTGGAGATTTACCAGGTATCAGTAGACCCTGACGAGCACTTCTGGAAGACCTCTACCGCTGCCATCCCTTGGATTTGCGTACGTGATGAAGATGGCATTCAGGGTAAGAGTCTGACTCTCTACAATGTCCAGAGCATTCCTACCTTCTTCCTGATCGACCGCAGCAACACCCTGCAGGCACGTGATGCACAGATCAAGGACATAGAGGCAGCCATCAAGAACCTTCTTTAAGATAACCAGGAGTTAGAAGTTAGGAGAGAACAGTTTCGCTTTTCATCTTCCAGTTTCTAACTCTTGTTCTTTAACGTCAGTTCTGTATCTGCTTTTACGACAACATAGATGGAAATATCAGAAATACGAACCATACAAGGAACTTAAGAACAAATAAACGATAAACTTTTAAACCCTAAAAAATGAACAAGAAATTTTTAGCGATGGCAGCCTTGGCGCTTATCACAACAGGAACGCAGGCTAAAGTAAAGTTGCCACACATCTTGGGTGACAACATGATTTTACAGCAAAACACAGAGGCTAACCTCTGGGGATGGGACAAACCTGGAACTACCGTAGAGGTAACCACCTCATGGTCTGGACAGAAATATTCGGCAAAGACCGGAAAAGATGGCAAATGGGCAGTCAAAGTACAGACCCCAAAGGCGAGCTACACCCCTCTCTCCATCACTTTCGATGATGGCGAAAAGACCACTCTCAACAATGTGCTGGCAGGAGAAGTATGGGTTTGTGCAGGTCAGAGCAACATGGAGATGCCCGTAAAGGGATTCGGCAACTGCCCTGTTGAAGGATACAACAAGGCGGTGCTTGAAGCTAATCAGTACAAGGGAGTTCACTACGTAAAGATTCCTAGTGTGATGAGCAGCAAACCTCTTGATGACGCCAACTGCGAATGGAAGACCATCAATCCAGAGACGGTAGGCGATGCTTCTGCCACTGGCTATTTCTTTGCCCAGGTAGTAAACAAGACTCTTGATATTCCGGTAGGTCTGGTCATGGCAAACAAGGGTGGAAGCCGTGTAGAAAGCTGGCTCGACCGCGACTACCTGAAGAAGAATACCAAGGAAGATCTCGACTCTGTAAAGATGACCAAGAACCCTAAGTTTAAGTGGGATTTCCTCTACCCTCTTCTCTGGGGTAACGGAACTTTCCACCCTATCCTCAACTATAGCGTAAAGGGTATTCTCTTCTATCAGGGATGTTCTAACGTGGGCGACCCGGACGGCCAGTATACCAAACGTCTTGCCGACCTCGTTGCCCAGTGGCGCAGAGACTTCAAGCAGGGCGAACTGCCATTCTATTTCGTACAGATTGCACCTTATCATAATGGCGACGTAAATGGCGATGGGGGGCCTAAGCTCCGTGAACAGCAGTTCAATGCAGCCAAGATGATTCCAAACAGCGGCATCGTCTGTACCGAAGACCTGGTTTACCCATACGAGGTTGAGCAGATTCATCCATGTCAGAAACAGCCTGTAGGCGAACGCCTTGCACTCCAGGCACTCAGTAAGACCTATGGCATAAAGGGACTCTTCAGCGAGAGCATGACCTTCAAGGAGATGAAGATTGTAGGTGATACTGTAAAGGTGCATTTCGACAACACCTACGGAGCCTACAACCGCTTTGAAGGTATCGAAGGTTTCGAAGTTGCAGGCGAAGATAAGGTATTCCATAAGGCTACAGCCAAGCACTTCTGGCAGGAAGGCAACGATCCTTGGAATGAGTGCATCATCGTAACCAGTCCTGAGGTAAAGAAACCAGTAGCCCTTCGCTACTGTTTCCGCAACTTCCAGCTCGGCAATATGGCAAATGCAGGCAACCTGCCTCTCTTCCCATTCCGTACAGATAATTGGTAAATATCAGATAACCAGCGGCCGATCTTTGTTCAGCAGTCAAAGACCGGCCGCTTTTCGATTATAACATGATGATAAATCCTTTTCCATTATACATTAATTATTATACATTAATCATAATATGAGTCACGTATTAGATAAGTTTCAGTTTTGCCCGGTTTGCGGCTCTAATCATTTCGAAATCAACAACATCAAGAGCAAAAAGTGTAAGGATTGCGGATTCTCTTATTACCTCAATCCAAGCAGTGCTACGGTAGCTCTCATACTCAACAGCAAGGAAGAACTCCTAGTAGTAAGGAGAAAGAAAGACCCTGCCAAAGGAGCACTCGATTTGCCAGGCGGTTTCGTAGACATGGATGAAACTGGCGAAGAAGGTATGGCAAGAGAGGTAAAAGAGGAAACTGGACTTGATGCAACCGAGGTTAAGTATCAGTTCAGCTATCCAAATCTCTACCTTTACTCAGGTTTTATGGTTCATACCCTCGATATGTTCTATGAAGTGAAGGTGAAAGACGACACTCATATAGAAGCAATGGACGATGCAGAAGAATCATTTTGGATACCATTGAGCAGGCTCAATCCTGATGAGTTTGCATTCGATTCCATACGCAAGGGGCTCCATCGTTATTTGGAAACAAAATTGGGATAAAAAGGGTTCAACACAGCCAAATATGGCTTCCAAACATTAAAAAAACCAAAAAAAACACCATATAATAAGGTATAAGCAAAAAGTTTACTTACTTTTGCCAACCGAAAAAAATTGTGTATAAGCTTATGCAAGAGAATTTAGTAATCGTCGAGAGCCCTGCGAAGGCTAAAAAGATCGAAGAATTTTTAGGTAAGGACTATAAGGTTATGTCTTCTTACGGTCATATCCGTGACCTGAAGAAGAAGGAACTTAGTATAAACGAGAAAACCATGGAACCTGATTATGAGATTCCAGAGGAAAAGAAAAAACTCGTTACAGAATTGAAAACGAATGCGAAGAAAGCCAAGAAAATCTGGTTAGCATCCGATGAGGACCGCGAGGGAGAAGCTATCAGCTGGCACCTTTGCGAAGTACTGGGATTGGATGAGGAGAAGACAAACCGTATTGTCTTCCACGAGATTACCAAACAGGCTATTCTTGACGCAATCAAGAACCCACGCCATCTGGACATGAACCTGGTGAATGCCCAGCAGGCTCGTCGTGTACTCGACCGACTGGTAGGTTTCAAGCTTTCCCCTATCTTGTGGAGAAAGGTTAAGCCAGCCCTTTCTGCAGGTCGTGTACAGAGTGTTGCTGTCCGTCTGATAGTAGAACGTGAGCGTGAAATCCAGAAGTTCCAGAGTGTTCCATACTATCGCGTTACCGCTATTTTCGCCCTGATCAGCGACAGCGGCAATGCAACAGAGGTAAAGGCAGAACTGGATCAGCGCTTCAATACCCACGAAGAGGTTGAAGCTTTCCTTGAGAAGTGCAAAGACGCTAAGTTTATGGTTGAATCTGTAACCAAGAAGCCTTTAAAGCGTTCTCCTGCACCACCTTTCACTACTTCTACTTTGCAACAGGAAGCTGCACGCAAGCTTGGCTTTACCGTTGTACAGACCATGATGATAGCCCAGAAACTTTACGAAAGCGGACGCATCACTTACATGCGAACCGATAGCGTAAACCTCTCTACGCTCTGTACCAACGCCAGCAAAGATGAGATTATCAGAGAATATGGCAAGGAATACAGCCAGGCTCGTGCCTACCACACCAGTTCAAAGGGTGCACAGGAAGCGCACGAGGCTATCCGTCCTACATACATGAATGAACCAACCATCGAAGGAACCGCTCAGGAGAAGCGCCTTTACGAACTCATCTGGAAGCGTACCATCGCATCACAGATGGCTGATGCACAGCTCGAAAAGACAACCATCAGCATCAATATCGGCAACACAAGCGAAAAGTTTGTTGCTACCGGCGAGGTTGTTTCATTCGATGGTTTCCTCAAGGTTTATCTCGAGTCAACCGACGATGAAGAGCATGCTGAGGATTCTTCCCACATTCTTCCAGCCTTGAAAGAAGGCGATGAATTGCAGCGCAGAGAAATCCTTGCTACAGAGAAGTATTCTCTGGCTCCTGCAAGATACACCGAGGCCAGTCTGGTGAAGAAACTGGAAGATCTCGGCATCGGCCGTCCATCTACTTATGCTCCAACCATCAGTACCATCCAGCAGCGTCAATACGTGGTAAAGGGTGACAAGACGGGCGAAGAGCGCACATTCACCATAGATTCCCTGAAGGGCATCAAGATAACCCAGAAGTTGAAAAAAGAGATGGCAGGCTCTGAAAAGGGCAAGCTTCTGCCTACTGATATCGGTATCGTAGTAAACGACTTCCTGATGGAGAACTTCCCGAACATCATGAACTACAACTTTACGGCAGACGTAGAGAAGAAGTTTGATGATATTGCAGAAGGAAAGACCGAATGGACCAACTGGATGAAGGATTTCGACAAGGGCTTTGAGCCTGAAGTGAAGGAAGTTCTGGAAGCACGCAACCAGCACAAAGCCGGCGAGCGCAATCTCGGAAATGATCCAAAGACAGGAAAACCTGTATTCGTCAAGATTGGCCGTTTTGGACCTGTGGTACAGATTGGTTCTGCAGAAGACAAGGACAAGCCTCAGTTTGCCCAGCTGCCATCAGACAAGAGCATAGAAACCATCACCCTGGAAGAGGCTTTGGAACTCTTTAAGCTGCCAAGAGAACTCGGTGATTATGAAGGTATTACAGTTACCGTCGGCTCAGGTCGCTACGGTCCTTACATCCTCCATAACCGCAAGTATGTTTCTATTCCAAAGGAGGATGATCCGCTGACCATCACCCTGGATAGAGCCATCGAACTGATCAAGGAAAAGCGCGAAGCCGAAGAGAAGCGTCATCTCAAAGTTTTCGATGAGGACGACAAGATGGAAATTCTCAATGGCAAGTATGGTCCATACATTGCTTACGACGGCAAGAATTACCGCATTCCAAAGGCAAAACATGAGAGTGCAGAGGAGCTTACATACGAGGAGTGTATGGAAATTATCAAAGCTGCTCCAGAACCAAAGGCCAGAGGCAGAAAGAAATCATAAACATGCCTCATTGACATAGAAACAGAAGAAAATGAAGTCAATCATCATCATAGGATACATGGGCGCCGGCAAGACAACGGTCGGCAAAGCCCTCGCCAAAGACCTTAGCGTTATGTTCTACGATCTCGACTGGTATATCGAGAGCCGAATGCGCAAGACCGTTAAACAGATCTTCGACGAAGTTGGAGAAGAGGGATTTCGCAAGATAGAGCACAATATGCTACACGAAGTGGCAGAGTTTGAAAATGTAGTGGTAAGTTGCGGCGGAGGAACACCATGTTTCTTCGACAATATGGACTACATGAACCAACTTGGCGAAACGTTTTACCTGAAGGCATCTCCAGAGACCCTTCACGCTCATCTGAAGATGGGCAAAGGCGTACGCCCTCTGCTGCTCAACAAAACACCGGAAGAGGTAGACAAGTTTATCCATGAACAGTTGAAACTTCGCGAGCCTTACTACGAGAAGGCAAAACACATCATCGATATCAACGTGATGGACAATTATGATAAAATCAACGCTATTGTTCAGCAGATCAGAGACCTGCTGAGCATATAGCCGTATCTAATAAAATAATAAAGGTAACAAACAAAACTGATTTCCAGCAAGCAAGATTAGAAAATGAAGAAATGGAATATTGAAGACTCGAAGGAGCTCTACAACATCTGTGGTTGGGGTACTTCTTACTTTGGCATCAACGACAAGGGTGATGTCTATGTAACTCCATGCAAGGACAACACGCAGATAGACCTGCGCGACATCATGGACGAGTTGGCTTTACGCGACATCAACGCTCCCGTACTGCTCCGTTTCCCAGACATCCTCGACAACCGCATCGAGAAGACAGCCAGCTGTTTTCAAAAGGCAAAAGAAGAGTATGGATACAAGGGAGAAAACTTTGTCATCTATCCTATTAAGGTGAACCAGATGCAGCCGGTCGTTGAGGAGATTATCTCTCACGGCAAGAAATTCAACCTCGGACTGGAGGCTGGCTCTAAGCCTGACCTCCACGCCGTCATCGCCGTACAGGCACAGAGCGACTCGCTCATCATCTGCAACGGCTACAAAGACGAGAGTTACATCGAACTTGCCTTGCTAGCTCAGAAGATGGGCAAGCGCATCTTTATCGTGGTAGAAAAGCTCAATGAGCTGGATATCATCGAAAAGGTAGCCAAAAAGCTCAACGTAATGCCAAACATCGGTATCCGCATCAAACTGGCTTCTTCAGGCTCAGGCAAATGGGCTGAAAGCGGCGGCGATGCATCTAAGTTCGGTTTGACCAGCGCAGAACTGCTCACAGCCCTCAAGAAGATAGACGAAATGGGATTCCACGACTGTCTGCGCCTTATCCACTTCCATATCGGAAGTCAGATTACCAAGATTCGCCGCATCCAGACAGCTCTCCGTGAGGCTGCCCAGTTCTACACTAGCCTCCACAAGATGGGTTACAATGTAGATTTCGTAGATTGCGGTGGCGGACTCGGTGTAGATTACGACGGCACCCGCTCTTCAAGCAGCGAGAGTTCCGTAAACTACTCTATCCAGGAGTATGTGAACGACTGTGTCTATACATTCGTAGATGCAGCCAACAAGAACAATATCGAACACCCTAACCTCATCACCGAGAGCGGCCGCTCGCTCTCTGCCCATCACTCTGTCTTGGTTATCGATGTCTTGGAGACAGCTTCCCTGCCAGAAATGCCTGAGGAGTTTGAGGCGAAGGAGACTGACCACCAGCTGGTGAAGGATCTTTATGAGATATGGGACAACCTGAATCCTCGCAACATGCTGGAAGACTGGCATGATGCCGAGCAGATTCGCGAAGAGGCATTGCAGCTCTTCTCTCACGGCATCGTAGATCTGAAGACCCGTGCAGAGATTGAGGCAATGTACTGGAGCGTGTGCCACGAGATCAACAATCTTGCCAAGCACATGAAGCATGTACCAGAAGAGCTCAGAGGTCTGGACAAGATTCTTGCCGACAAGTATTTCTGCAACTTCTCTCTGTTCCAGAGCCTGCCAGACAGTTGGGCAATAGACCAACTCTTCCCTATCATGCCTATCCAGCGTCTGAACGAGCGTCCTACCCGCAACGCTACCTTGCAGGACATCACCTGCGACAGCGACGGAAAGATTGCCAACTTCGTTACCGACGGACATATCGGCAACGTTCTTCCTCTTCATCCATTGAAGAAGAACGAGCCATATTATCTCGGTGTATTCCTCGTTGGTGCCTACCAGGAGATTCTGGGCGACATGCACAATCTCTTCGGCGACACCAATGCTGCCCACATCTCTGTAAAGGACGGCAAATATTGCATCGACCAGATATTCGATGGCGAGACCGTAGAGGAGGTATTGGATTACGTACAGTACAATCCGAAGAAGCTCGTCCGCCAGTTGGAGCAGTGGGTAACCAAGAGTGTGAAGGAAGGCAAGATTTCGCTCGATGAAGGCAAGGAATTCCTGGGCACCTATCGCAATGGTCTCTTCGGATACACTTATCTTCAATAAGAATTAACAGTTGATAGTTAATAGTTTACAGCAAGATTGCCCTATAAACTATTAACTATAAACTATAAACTAAACTTAAAGATGGAAAAAGTAACAGTAGTAAAGGTAGGCGGTGCCATCGTTGAAGACAGCGAGCAGCTGGCACAGCTCTTGAAGGATTTCGCAGCCATTCCTGGCAAGAAAGTATTGGTACATGGCGGTGGCCGCCGTGCCACTAAGGTAGCCTCAGCCCTCGGCATAGAGAGCAAGATGGTGAACGGTCGCCGTATCACCGATGCAGACATGCTGGAAGTGGTAACAATGGTTTATGGCGGTCTGGTCAACAAGAACCTGGTTGCCAAGCTCCAGGCTAACGGCGTGAATGCTCTCGGTCTGACCGGTGCTGATATGGACGTAATCCACAGTCACAAGCGTCCGTTGAAGGACGGTATCGACTTCGGATTCGTGGGCGATGTAGAGCGTGCCAACGGCAAGATGCTCCAGACCCTGATTAATGAAGGCATTACTCCAGTGATGGCCCCATTGACCCATGACGGCAAGGGCAATATCCTCAACACCAATGCCGACACCATAGCCAGCGAGACAGCCAAGGCTCTGGCTCCTTACTACGATGTGACATTGATATATAGTTTTGAAAAGAAAGGCGTGCTCAGTAATCCTGAGGATGACGACAGCGTGATTCCAGTGATTACCCATGCCGATTTTGAGAGATATAAAGCAGACGGTACCGTGGCAGGCGGCATGATTCCTAAGTTGGAGAATGCCCTTGCAGCCATTGATGCTGGTGTGAAAGAGGTGATTATCACCCTTGCTACCGCCATCGACGGAAAGCACGGAACGGTGATTAAGTGAAGAACGAAGAGTGAAGAGTGAAGAATTCATCACCTTTTTTCTTAACAAGAGTTAAAAATAGAAATAAATCAAGATTGGTTGTAACTTTCTTATAACATAGTCGTCATTAATTATAGAGGGATGAAAGAAATCTGTTTCCAAAACGATGTTTTGCCGCTGAAGAACAAACTCTTCAGACTGGCCCTTCGCATTACTCTCAACCGGGAGGAAGCGGAAGACGTGGTGCAGGATACGCTGATTAAAGTCTGGAACGCCCGCGACAGATGGCAGGAGCTTGACTCCATTGAGGCATACAGCCTCACCATCGCCCGCAACCTCTCGCTCGACCGCATCAAGAAGATGGAAAATCAGAATGATTCGCTGGAAGAGCAGAATACAGAAAGGTTAGACGAAAACACTTCTACCCCCTCCGAAAGGATGATTCAGAAAGACAAACTGGACATCGTAAGGAATATTATCGACGAGTTGCCTGAAAAGCAGCGCAGCTGTCTGCAGCTTCGAGACATCGAAGGAAAATCCTACAAAGAGATAGCAGATATCCTCAGCATCACAGAAGACCAGGTCAAGGTGAACATCTTCAGGGCTCGTCAAACAGTCAAACAAAGATTTCAACAATTCGACAGATATGGATTATAAGTACATCAACCAACTTTTGGATCGCTACTGGAAGGGCGAGACTTCTCTCGAAGAAGAGGAGATTCTCCGCGCATTCTTCAGCCAGGACGAGTTGCCTGCCGAGCTGAAGCCATACCAAGCGCTCTTCTCTTACGAGATGGGCGAGGCTAAGCAAGAGGCGCTGGGTGATGACTTCGACCAGAAGATGATGGCGATGATTGAGGATGAATACACCAAGAAGCCTAACAAGGCAAAGGTCGTTTCATTGACAGAGCGCCTGAAGCCTCTCTTCAAGGCTGCTGCCGTGGTAGCTATCATCCTGACATTGGGCAATGCTGCTCAGGTTCCTTTCCAGAGCAATGACATTGATTCTGTTGAAAACGTAGGATACATCAAGAGCGGCAAGGGCGTGTCCGTAGCCATGGGAGATTCTGCTTCGGTTGATTCTATGCAACGCACAGGCATCGATCAGGTAAGCACTCCAACAACGTCTCCAACGTTATTAAAGTAGATTATTTCTATGCTTTCTCTATAAAAAATCATGTTTAGTAAAACAATTCTGAAGCTGTGAAGTTTCAATTCTCTCAAATTTTTCATAACATACTAACGTAATAGGGCTGCCAGTACATCCTGGCAGCCCTTACTTATTTTATATATTTTGCACGTAAGCGTATGATAAAGAATACACAAGTGACTCAATTTATTGCCACTTCGAGGCTTCATTTAAGCCTCTTTCCGGTCATCATTGATGACTCTTACTTGCCTCTATATAAGACACTTAACATGCTTAAGAAAGACTCTTGAGAGAGTACTTTTTCCTGATGGGGGTTAACAGGGTTAACAGTTAACAGCCCAAAATGTATACTTTCCCCTACTCACATATAATAATAAGTATATATATTTATATATAATATAAGGTATAGGAGAGGGGGAGGATGCAAAAAACAGCTGTTAACTGTTAACCTGTTAACCCTTTGCCCCTTTTGTTAAATTACCTAACTCGCTCTAAATTGGACTTTGATTGAAAATCAAGAAGTTGGTCGTTTGCCTATATTATATAGGTAACAATATGGAAACGAGCGACCTTCTGCTCGTTTCTGTATTTTGCAATATGCAAAGAACGCCTTAATTCGGGGGACAAAGATACGATATTTTTCTAAATCTCGTATAGCTTACAAGGAGAAAAACTTGGAAATTAGAACTTTTTACGTTAAAATCCATATTTGACAAGCAGATTTTGAAGAAAATATTTGGAGTTTCCAATAAAAAAGAGTATTGTTTGCAGCAACAAATCCCACCACGCCTCTCAACGATGCGTACCACGGTGGGACTTCGCTTTTTATAAAGGGTATATGGATTACGACAAACAACCGATAAACGTAGATGAACAGGTTGCCTTGCTCCAGAACAGAGGGCTGGTGATAGAAGAGAGAGCCTGCGTAATAGGCAAACTGGAGAACGAATGCGTAAAGGCATTCCTCGACCACGAGGAAGAGATTCTTGCTGGCACCTTCGAGGGAGCCCTCATCGACCACATCTCGGAGCACGAGCGCAATGCCTACATCACCTGCACTCAGGTTTCGAGAAAGAAGATTTATGCCAGCAAGCCCGTTCTCGACATCGAGCTTTCGGGTTACAAGATCATGGCTACGCTGATGGAGGTATTCATCGATGCCGCCGTCAACCCGTCCCGTTTCTACTCCAAGCAGCTTCTGCGCCGGGTAAGCAGCCAGTACGATATCGAGAACGAAAGTCTGGAAGAGCGAATCATGGCAGTATTGGATTACATCAGCGGCATGACGGATATCTATGCCTTAGATATTTATCAGAAGATCAACGGAATAAGTCTGCCGATAGTATAGAAACAAAACAGGCGTTTCTTATATTTTTGCGTAAAAGTGTGTTAAATAAAGAAAGATAATAGGAAGAAGAATGCAATAATGGGGGGAGAATAATGTTTTATAAATAGAGGATGGGCAAAGCGCCTATCATGTATAACTCATAAAAACAACAGTTTATGAAAGCAAAGATTTACTTTTTGGCAATGGCTTTCGTCGCTCTCTTGATGGTAGGGTGTAGCGATGATGATGGTATTCAACTCACACAGGATGAAATCATTGGTGATATTAACACAGGCAAACAAGTGGGTATCAAGGGCAATAGCCTTGTCATATATACCACCCAGGGTGCCCGCGTGAATGTGCAAGGAGCCAAGGGCAAGATTTCGGCACAGTCTTCTGATGAGAAAGTAGTCACTGTAACTTGCATCCATGAGACGGGGCAGTATGGTAAGGATGAGCGTATTAGCTTGTCTGCTATCGCTGTGGGAAAGGCTATTGTTACAGTGACTGATGAAGATGGTAATGAGGCAAAACTTGCCGTGGAAGTCAAGGATGTTGAGACGTTATGGAAGACTACACAAGTATTTAGTGGTTATCAAAAATATTGTAAGGTGGAGGGTGTTTCCAAGGAAGATTCTTTGGTGATAGCATCGGATGCGATAGCAAGTAAGCCTTATGAAGCTGTTAAATTCAAGAGTCGTGGTGATGTATTTACAGTATCCCGAATCCAGTTCCTTGCTGGTGGAAAGGTGTTGGTGGATGGGTATTATACTACTACGTATAATGAAGATCACAGTATACTTTATTTCGAGGTTGGAGATGGTAAAGGCGGAACTTTGGAGAATTTCTATTTGAAACCAAAAGAAGGCTCGCTTTTCTTCTGGGATTTGACAGATAAATATAAGGAAGCTTATCCGCAGGTAACAAAGGTGGAGTTAGTTTGGGCAGCTGCTCAGCATTTTTAAGTTTTCTTCATATTAAAAGGGTCGCTTCAAAACTCATTCTCTTATTCGCTTTCGGGTGCTTTAGGGCTTTATGTTAAAGTTTCCATCACAGCTAAACTTTCTAGAAAGAAAACGGCAGCAGACATTGATGGAAACTTCACAATTGAAGTGGAGCCAAAAGATACAATCACCATAAAGTTCATTGGTATGCAAGACAGAATCATCAAACTCTCTGAAATGAATTTCGAAAAACTCAATGTCATCACTTTGACAGAAAGTGGAGGACTCATGGGTGAAATTGTTGTTATCAAAAAAGGACATAAGCATAAAAAAATAAACTATGGCAAGAGGACGTTATATTTGCAACACTCTCAAAGCTATCCGCAAGCAGATAGCGGATGCAAATGGGATTGACTATTCACCCGAAGAATGTCATTTCAATGGTGAATGCAAGGGTACTTGCCCAAAATGTGAGAAAGATGTGAAAAATTTGGAACATGAATTGCGACTTAGGAAGAAAGCAGGAAAGACTATAAAGGTCGTAGGGGTAGCATTGGAAATGACAGCTCTTGCAACATCTATTATGTCGTGCTCTACACAAAAAGGATATTACAACTCTACCCCTCCACTACCAAAGAAAGTTATTCCGATTCACTTCCAGGAATATACATTCAAAGACTCCATCCTGCTAAAAGAAAGAGAAACATTGAATAAGAAAGGAGTACTTTTTGTCCAAGGGCATATCATTGACGAAAAAACAAAAGAACCGATTTGTACAGCTTTCATCACAGCTAAACTTTCTGGAAAGAAAACGGCTGCAGATATTGACGGAAACTTCACCATTGAAGTGGAGCAAGGAGACACCATCACCATTAAGTTCATTGGTATGCAAGACAGAATTATCAAACTCTCTGAAATGAACCTCGAAAAGCTCAATGTTATCACTTTGACAGAAAGTGGAGGACTCACAGGAGAAATAGTTGTTGTAAAAAAAGGACATAAGCATAAAAGAAAATAAGCAATGGTAACAAGAGGACGTAACATATGCAATACCCTCAAAGCAATCCGCAAGCAAATAGCGGATGCCAATGGGATAGACTATTCACCTGAAGAATGTAATTATAAGGGTGAATGTATGGGAACTTGCCCTAAATGTGAGCAAGATGTAAGAGACTTGGAATATGAGCTACACCTCAAACAAATGGCTGGAAAAGCCATTAAGGTAGCAGGCATAGCAGCAGGACTTGTCGCTATGACAGCTTGTTCGGATGGAAAGGTACAAAGAATATCTTCGGATGCTACTAAAAGTGAACTTAATATAGTGAAAGAAGAAGTGCCTAAACCTGGAGACAGACAATTGGAAGGAGATATCTCGTTTAGTGATGAGGCTAAATATGCAGAAGAAGAAAATAGAAAATTAGGAGAGATTCCAAGCAATCCTCGAATGGAAATAACAAAAGAGCGAACTTCAAATGATAGGAAAGGTACCACATCCAAGAAATCAAAAAAAGGCAATACCGCTTTAATGCAATCAGCTGTTGATACAGACTCCATAGAAAACAGCAATATATTTGGTGTTGTAGAGGAGATGCCTTCATTCCCAGGTGGTATGGCTGCATTGATGAAATACATCAAGGATAATCTACGCTATCCAGAAATTTGTAGGGAAGGTGCTGCTATGGGCAGAGTTAATGTTGTCTTTATTGTAAACGAGGACGGAAGTCTGAGTGATGTAAAGGTAATTAGAAGCATTATCCCTGAACTTGACAAGGAAGCCATCAGGGTTGTGAAAAGTATGCCAAAATGGAATCCTGCAAAACAAAATGGCAAAGCTGTGAAAATGAAATATGTTGTTCCTGTAAATTTCAGACCTGAATAAGATGAATACAGCTCCACTTATCTGTATCGACCGCCACCGCCTCACGATAGACGGCGAGGGCGTCACCACGCTTGTGGCATTCCACGGTTGTCCGCTTCGTTGCAAATACTGTCTCAATCCCCAATGCCTTGATGCTGACGGCGTATGGCAGGAGGTGGATACAGAACTGCTGATGGCGAACGTGGAGATGGACAACCTCTACTTCTTGGCGACAGGAGGCGGCATCTGTTTTGGTGGAGGTGAACCGCTTCTGTGGAGTTCATTCATAAAGGAGTTTTGTGAACAATGCCCAGAGGGATGGCAATTTACAATGGAGACGAGTCTAAACGTACCTCGCCATCACTTGGAGGAAGTCACCCCATACATTGACTCCTTTATCATCGACATCAAGGACATGAATCCTGCCATCTATCAAGCCTACACAGGTAAGCCCAACCGGCAAGTTATCGACAACCTTGTCTGGCTCAACACTCATGCCAAACATAAAGACAAGATCATCCTTCGTCTCCCCATAATCCCCAAGTTCAACACCGAAGATGACAGGAAACACAGTCGCCAAGTCTTAATAGAATTAGGATATGAGAATTTTGATGAATTTGAATATGTTATTAGAAACAAATAAACAGTTTTAATTATATGTCCCAATGAAATGGATTTGAATGTAAATTCCATCTCATTGGGGTATTGGATAAAAATTATTGGTAATTTTTAATAGTACGTTTTATGCTATTTGACTCTCTGCGAAGTTCATTAGCTACACTGTCTTTGTATGCAGCCATCCGTACCATTTCATTGTATTTGAGAACAGAATCTTCGTAAGCTGCAACACGATTTTTGACATAGTCTATGACATTTTCGTCTCTGTTTACAGAGAAGTGCTTCTCTATATATAAGATGTTTGGGTCATCAGCAGACAGAACCATCTTCAAAGTTCTATACTTCAAGTCTGCCTCCTCCCAATCTTGGTGCTCTCGCCATTGGGTGAGGTTGCCCCAAATGGATATGACAAGAGATAGAGCCAAGCCACCAATGAAAAAAAGAACATACTTTGAAGTTGGCTCGAAGCGATGAGTCACTACTTTCTTCAGAGGTGTATTATCCATTGCGTGAAGTTTGTCCTGCACAATTTTTGATGTGGCATTCAGCTCTTGTTTCACATGATTAATGGTACACTGCGCATCACAACTTTGCGACACGCTGCATTGAAAGCAACTGCGACTACAAGACCGTAAGCGTACAGCTTGGTCATGCCAATATTACAACAACCCTTAATCTCTATGTTCACCCGAACATGGAACAGAAGAAAAAGTGCATCACCAAGATGTTCAAGTCTCTTGGAAAATAGGGAAGAACAGATGAAAGCCGAATATAGGGAAGTAATAAGTTTACTCCGCAAGGGATATTCCGTTCAGGATGTGGCAAAGTTGAGTGGTTAAGGGGTAAGTACCGTACAACGAGTTAAGCGATTAATAAAAGTACAATCATCGCAATAATACTATTAATTTTACGTTCTTTTCAAAGAAAGGGGTTGTGCAATAGTGGCTTAAAGGCTAAAAGCACTACCTTTGTACGCAATATAACAACAATACGTTTAAGGTAACAATTTGTGATTTTGAAAATGAATATAAATATGACAGATATAACGGAAAAGACAGAAAACGGCGAACTGGTCACAAATCGTGACCAGTTGGTTGTCGTAGATAATATAGAGTCTCTAATAAAAGTGATTAGAGGACAACAGAGGTATGAGAGGGAATATAGCAACGTCGTGGAAAAGCCAAATACCCTCTACCACCCCCAATGGTACTAATTTTTATAAAATAAACGGATTTCATGTATTTAATGAAAACGGCACTAAAAAATAACAGTTGGATAACGACTATAGTGTTTGCTTTGATTGAATTTCCTATAATAATCTTTCTATCTTATTTTTCAATAGGAAGTAAAGACGATGTTATGGAAATATATCATAGCGATCCTTCTCGTATCATTTTCATTAAAGGATGTATTTCGTTTGTTATAACTTCATTCTTAATGTCTTTAATAATGTTGCTTTATGTAATTATAAAGAGAATACTATTGAATGTTAGGGCTACCAGTAAGAAGATTTTTATTTCTTTGGGGCTTAATTTTGTTATTATAAGTGTTGAGACTATTGGAATATTGACATACAAATTGATGACAAGAGGATATATCTGATAGACAACATTTAAACTTTACATAAAGAATCCAAAATGAAGAGGTTTGTAATTATATTTATATCTTTAATAGTTAACGCTTCGGTATTTTTTTACCGAGGTGTTATGATAATATTGCTGTTACTGATATTAGGGTGTTCTGATTCTAATAAGGTAGCCAAAGAAACAAATGTAAGCATTGATGTCATTAATAAGGTAGGATTTAAGAGTGTATTTGCAAAAAATGGCATATTTGTTAAACTTGTACCTGCAGAAGATAACTCCTATTCACTTCAGGTAAGTATTACAAATTATATTGATACTCTTGATTACTATTTAAATAGCAAGACAAAGCAACAGTCTGTACCAAAAATTTTATTTGGCACTGATTATGTATTTTTCCTTACGGGTTCTTCAAGCTACAGGTATATAACATTGTCATATTTAGATAAGCGATTTAATAAAATTATAACTCATAAATATACAACAAGCAGAGATGTGTCATCGGATATCGATGGAGCTATTTTTTTCAAAGAAGGATACTACTATTGGTATGATTTAAAAAAACATGTGCTTCATTGTATGCGTTCTAATTTAAATATGAGCTCATTTAATGAAGCTATTTTGTTTAGTGGTGATAGTATTTTAATAAAAGAAGGATGTGAAATAAAAAAATACAGAGAGAGAGATTTTTCTCAAAAAAGCAGTTTATTGACTCCCACTATTATTAGATAGTTGAGATTAGCTGTGTTCAAATTTTTACTTCCTACTAATAGAAATCCGTGGATAAGAAATTAACCTATCCACGGATTTTTATTTGTAACGTTGTTTTTTACTTTCTCTTTTTCAACACATAGAACCTGGCGGTTTCACCTTCTGGTTCATTGCCAACCGAGTCTATCAGAATAATACAGTTGCCATCCCTCACCTTATAAAAGATGTTGTCACCGCTTGAAGGACGAACAAGCATCAGGACATTGTTATCAAGTACTTGGAAGGTACCTCTTAACTTTTCCCGCTCGTTCTGCTTTTCTTTGTATGCCTGTATCAACAAGTAGGTACCATCAGCATTTAATGTGAGTGTTGTTTCAACATTAGGTGGTAACACTCCGTTATATGTTCCAGCTATGGAATCCAAGCTGGCTCTATTTCCCAAAACTGCCGTATATTCTTCAAGCTTATCAGCACACCTGCCTCCAGCGTAATGAGGCAGGCGAACGAGTGTTGTCCCGAATGGTAGGAACAGGTAAGTCCGTTCTCTTTTCCACAAGCACATCGAAAGCCTTTTGGATGGAAAGCAACAGCTGCTCGATGTCCTTGTTGGTCTCCACGGCTTCCTTGCTCTTGTTCTCCTTTGGCTGCTTTAGAGCTTTATGTTAATCGAAGTACAATCACAGCAATAAAACTATTGATTTTACGTTCTTTTCAAAGAAAGGGGTTGTGGGATAGTAGCTTAAAGGCTAAAAGCACTACCTTTGTACGCAATATAACAACAATACGTTTAAGGTCACAATTTGTGATCTCAAAAATAAAGATAGAAATATGTCAGATAATATAAAACAATAGTAATGAAAAAGATATCAATGGTCATTGTGGCTATTTCAGCCATGATTAGTTTAAGCGGATGCCATGAGGATCCTACTTATGTGGATTCTTACTTCCAGCGTCAAAGTGTAATTGAGGAGCTGAGTAATGAGCTTAAAGGACAATACAGCAGTATATTCATTCCTGTAATCTATAATGCATCGCAAGAACAGTTGGATTATAAAAGTTTATGGAAGGGTGAGGTCACAGAAAATGGTCAACCTATCATCCTCTACACTTTTGGAGGGTACGAAAACCGGTCTGTCACCTTACAGCAAGTCCCAATCAGCTGGATAAGTTTCGTCATAAAAGATACTAAATTGGCAGAAGCAGTCAAGCTGTTGCCCGATTATGATATTTCGATACCTTATTCTTTTGCAAGCTCAGACGAAGAAACAGGAGAAGCGAGCAAAATGGGGAAAATCATATATAGCGATAGCAAAGTACCTGTGACACTGAACTATGGCGGAAAGCAGCATCTTGTGCTTTTCAACTTTAAATGTCCTTCGCAATTTGTTTTTGATGCAGACAAGCGCCCTATCTCTCCAGGAAGGATCCAACTGGAACTCGAATCTATTATTGTTGACAATGTAATTGTCCAAGAAATTGACGGATATTCTGGAGAAGAGTACATTCTTAGTATTATGGGCAAAACAGATCCAATCTCGAAATGAATGAGACGAACGTTGTCTGTTACGTTATTTTCATGCAAAAGTTTTGGTAATAGTAGTTAAAGAGTTAAAGGTATGGTCTTTTTAAGTACAGAAGAAGGCATATTGATTATAAGAATAAAAACATTAAAAATTACGATTTATGAAAAGAAATTTAGGTATACTATTTATAACAATGATTTTCATAACTGAATCGTAAAATTATGAATTATGATATTTGATAAAATAATAAAAGATTTACTTAATCTTGACTTTTTTTCTGAATATAAATTTAGAAAAAGAGACTCTTCCTTCTTGTTGAAGACAAAAGGTGGTAAGCAAATTATTGAGATGGATCACTGGATTGACGAAGCAACATCATCTCTCGTAATATACCCTATCTATGGTGTAAGATTCGATATTCTATCAAAATGGTTTGAGAAATTTAGTGTGAAAAATTTGCAAGACCAAAGAGACGGAGCCAGTATCGATTTTTCTGGGGAAATGCTATCTATACAAGACGAGTTTTATTTCAACTTGAATGGGGAAAAATATGCAACCGATTTTAATGAATTACAAGCAAAAGTTCAAAAGTGTGCAGAATATGTCTTTTCAGAATATTCGTCACTTGATAAACTCTATAATAAAACAATATTGCCAATTTTAAACGGAGAGGTTTCTCTACCTGATGTTGGAGCTGACTGGATCTTTATTGATTTGGCTTTGTGTAAAATCGTAAATCCTTCAAATTTTCATAAGCTAAAACAGATAATTCTTTCCCATGTGAGAAAAATGTATATGCGTAAAGAACCGAACATATTGGATTATTATGATAATTTAGAAGATATTTTACAATATTTAGAGTATACTCAATTATAAGTAGTGTTTTTTAGGATGCATATTCATTAGTGTCCCGATTTTAACGGGACACTAATGACTGCACATCATAATAACAATGAAATATGTGGTATAAAGAAAAATATAGAATAGTAACAGAGAATCCATATAATAAGGAAAAATTAAATGGATTAGGTTTGGTTATTTACAGTGAATGGAAAGATTCGTTTGTAAACATCATCCAGAAAAATGAAATAAAGCATTTATTCCTGAACTATTCATTGGGATGGAAATGTTCAGACTATACTTTTTTACGATATATAAAGCCGATAGAAACATTAGAAATAATAGATACTCATTCTGTTGGAATTAAAAATGTTGAGCAACAGCATGAGTTGGTAACATTGTGTTTGAATTTACCCAATGCTAATGATATTGATTATCATGCCTTTTACCATCTAAAAAATGTGTTTTGTTATGGTGATAAACGAAATGATTCTTTATTTTCTTGTAATAGTATAGAAAAACTATATATTGATGATTTTAAAATTGGGGATAAACATTGTATTGGAAATTTGAAAAACCTGAAAGATTTAACAATAGCTAATTCCAATATAACATCTCTATCTTTTGCGAAGGAACTATTGCAACTTAAAAGTTTGACTATACTAAATTGCAAAAAGGTACAGTCGTTTTCGGACATTTCTTTTCTTAGAAATTTAATAAGAATAGAGATTAGAGGCGTCAAAAACCTTCACGACATCAACTTTTTAGCAAACTCAAAAAATGTTGAGGTTGTTATAATAGAAACAGATAAATTGGCTTCAATCAAGTCTTTGGCTGGTTTAAAAAGGATTAAAGCTCTTGCTTTATTTGGGAAAAATTTCTTAATAGAAGATATGGATTTGACACCGATATACAATTTAGAGCAGCTTTCAATGTTGGATATCCCGAACCGAAAATGTTACCCAGTAAAAATAAATTGTTATTGGAACTGGGATGATTATGGGAAAATCCGTAAAAATTGGTTGACTGAAAAATAAATTTACCAATTTTATTGAGATGAGGAGAGTGTAAATAAACTGTATCAAGCTATAAAAGTTATAGTTAGACGCGGTTTATTTATATTTTTCTATACTTTCCTTTTTAGAATATAATTTTTCTTATCCTCTTTTGGGGGTTCATTACCGAACGAATCTATCAGAACAATATGGTTGGCATCCCTCACCTTATAGAATTTATTGTCACCACTTGAAGGATGTACAAGCATCAATATATTACCGTCAAGCACTTGGAAAGTTCCTCTTAACCTTTCCTGTTTGTTCTACTTTTCATTGTATGACAGTATCAACAAATAGGTACCATCAGCATTTAATGTGAGTGTTGTTTCAACATTAGGTGGTAACACACCGTTATAAGTTCCTGCTATGGAATCCAAGCTAACTCTATTTCCCAAAACTGCCGTATATTCTTCAAGCTTGATAGAATCAATACCTGAATCATTTTGTTCTGTGCCGCATAATATATAAGATGTAACAAATGAGATAACCAAAACTGTTATAATTATCTATTTCTTCTTCATAGCCATCATAAAAATAAAAAGTGCCCGCAATGTCAAACGAGTGGCATCACGGACACGGATGAATAGTTGAGAGTTGAATGAAAGTTAGTATGCTGAAACATTGTTGATGCACAGACAAGTTCTTGTACTATCGAACACGATACGGAGACCGTTCGTCTTTACTTTATCGAAGCGAAGGATGCGCTTGTAGCCGATGGTCGTTGTCTATTATTGCTTATTAATTTTCTTTTTAATTACATTCGCCTCTTTAAATAGGCTATTAGCAATGCTATCTTTAATTGCTGCTATTTCTATCATTTCATAATGGTGGCGGACAGAATCCTCATAAGCAGTAACACGATTTCTCACATTCTCAATAACTTCTTTATTTGGGCATACGGAGAAGTTCTTTTCGATGTATCGGACATTTTGATCATCAGATGGAAGAACCATCTTCAATGCCCGATATTTCAAGTCTGCAATCTCCAAAGCTTGATGCTCTTGCCATTGGGTTAGATTGCCCCAAATGGAGATGACAAGAGATAGAGCCAAGCCTCCAATTAAAAGAAGAACATACTTTGAAGTTGGCTCGAAGCGATGAGTCACTACTTTCTTCAGAGGTGTGTTATCCATTGCGTGAAGTTTGTCCTGCACATTTTTTGATGTGGCATTCAGCTCTTGTTTCACCTGATTAATGGTATCAAACAAGAGTTTGCTTCGCTGTTCATCTTTGCTTGCTTCTTTCTTGGTAAGGTCGGTAAAGATACAGATAGCCTCTCTTAATCTTACCAATTTGTCAATAGCTTCCCCTTCTTTTACAGCCATAGCAAGAATAGCTTTTTCAAGTTTGCTTGTATCAA